>Ga0180219_1000167_pt1 | contig 72469 bp, 62 predicted proteins | sample eDN3rd30CBELigMG_FD_151338 | JGI IMG/M metagenome (GOLD analysis project Ga0180219, IMG submission 151338) | Enriched Miracle-Growth compost microbial communities from Emeryville, California, USA - eDNA 3rd pass 30_C BE-Lig MG (version 2)... ...
GCGCCCGGCGAGCGGCACTGGCATGGCGCGACCGCCACGACGGCCATGACTCATCTGTCCATCGTTCAAGCCGATGCCAACGGCCAGGCCGTGGTCTGGATGGAGCAAGTCACCGACGAGCAATACCTCGCCTGAGGCTACGTCGTTACAGTTTGACCGGCTGGCTCCGCAGTGAGTCAACCCCCAACAGGAGAAACTCCATGAAAGGCACCGTGCTCTATGGCGCAAAGGACGTTCGATTCGAAAACGTTCCAGAGCCCAAAATCATTCACCCGACTGATGCCATCATCAAACTGTCCGCAACCTGCATCTGCGGTTCGGATTTGTGGCCCTATCGCGGCCTCAACGAAATCGAATCGCCGATGCACATGGGGCATGAATACTGCGGTGTCGTGGTCGAAGTGGGCTCCGACGTGAAGACCGTCCGGCCTGGCCAGTTTGTCGTCGGCAGTTTCTGTCTGTCTGACAACACCTGCCCGCACTGCCGGTTCGGCTTCCAGTCGTCCTGCGAACAGCGTGAATTCATGACCGGCGCGCAGGCGCCGTACGCTCGCGTGCCCCTGGCCGATGGCACCCTGGTCGCTACTGCCGAAATGCCGGACGCGGACATGATTCCGCACATGCTGGCGGTATCGGACGTTCTCGGCACCGGCTGGTATGCGGCCAATGCGGCACAGGTACACGAAGGCAGCACGGTCGTCGTCGTAGGTGACGGCGCCGTCGGGCTGATGGGTGTGTTGTCCGCCAGCCAGATGGGGGCTGGCCGTATCATCGTCATGAGCCGCCATGCCGACCGCCAGAAGCTGGCCCGTGAATTTGGCGCCACCGACATCGTCGAAGAGCGCGGCGAGGAAGGCATCGCCCGCATCATGGAACTCACCGACGGCGTCGGCGCCGAATCGGTGCTTGAGTGCGTGGGTATGGAAACGTCCATGCAGCAGGCAGTAGGGGTCTGCCGTCCCGGCGGTACCATCGGTTATGTCGGCGTGCCGCATGGCGTAAGCTTCGATGGCCAACAACTATTCTTCAGGCAACAGCGCATGCTGGGCGGCCCCGCTCCGGTACGCCGCTTTCTGCCCGACCTGATGAATCGTGTGCTTGAGGGCGGCATCCAGCCTGGCAAGGTGTTCGATCTGGTATTGCCCATCGCCCAAGTGGCCGAGGGCTACAAGGCAATGGACGAGCGTCGTGCCATCAAGACGATGCTGCGCGTGGATGAATGATCGTCGCATGGGTTGTAACCCCTACGGCACTTCGATGTGGCTCGAAGCGTTCGGGGTCATGGCCGAAGGCGGCTCAGGCGGGGCGATCTCCTCGCGGTTCGGCTATCGTATTCCCGCGCTGACTGCGGAGCAGGATGCGTTACTGGCCAGCGAGTGAGGTTTTACAAAGTATATTGCGTAAATTAGATTTACGCATTATGATTTGTAGATCATAAATACAGTCTGAGGTTTGTATGGCTGACTTCACCGTCCATACCGCGCAGCAACTGCCGGCGCTGCTTCAAGGCTTTCGCAAGCAGGCCGGTTTAACGCAGGCCGCCATTGCAATGCGGCTTGGCGTTACACAGCAGACATTCTCCGCGCTGGAGCGTAATGCGGAGAAAATCAGCGCTGACCGTCTGCTGCAGGTGTTGAACATTTATGGGGTGGAGCTTGTCTTGCGCCAGGCAGGTGCCCCCCCCTCGCGTCAGAGCCCCTCCGGCCCGGTATGGTGAGCTTATGGGCCGACGTTCCCGTACACGGGCCCTGGGCCTTTGGATGAATGGCGCCTTCGTTGGCACGTGGAGCATTCAGCCCCATATGGGTGAGGCCCTCCAATACGACCATGGCTGGGTGGCTTCCGAACAGGGGCGGCCGTTGTCGCTGTCTCTGCCCTTTACTCCAGGCAACCAACCCCATCGCGGCGAAGCAGTTCGGGCCTACTTCGAGAACTTGCTGCCAGACAGCAAGGCTATACGCGAGCGTGTTGCACGCCGGTTTCGGACAGGCTCTACCGATGCCTTCACCTTGCTGGCGGAGGTTGGCAGGGATTGTGCGGGGGCGTTGCAAATACTGCCCGACGGTGTCGCGCCCGCTGGCGTGACGTCTGTACAGGCAACGCCCATGAGCGACGCCGAGGTGGCGCAACGGCTGCGTGGGGTAGCGATGCCGGCGCAAATGGGCGGCCCTGAGCTCGACGATGAGGGCTTCCGCATTTCTATTGCCGGCGCGCAGGAAAAGACAGCCCTGTTGTGGTTCAACGGTCAATGGGGCCGGCCGCATGGCGCGACGCCAACCTCCCATATCTTCAAGTTGCCGCTGGGGTTGGTTGCCAACATGAAGTTCGACCTGAGTGAGTCGGTCGAGAACGAATGGCTGTGCTCGGAGATTCTTGCTGCCTATGGCTTGCCGGTTGCACGCACCGAGCTCCTGCGGTTCGAGGACATGAAGGTGCTTGCGGTGGAGCGGTTCGACAGAATGTGGTCGAACAACGAAAACGGGACGCCCTGGCTTGTGCGGTTGCCGCAGGAAGATATGTGCCAAGCTACCGGCACGCCACCACACTTGAAGTACGAGGCCGATGGCGGTCCTGGAGTGGAGCGCATCATGAGCCTGTTGGAGACATCCCGTCAGTCGGAGCGGGATCGGCGGGTGTTCTTTCAGTCCCAGGTGTTGTTCTGGATGCTGTGTGCGACGGATGGCCATGCGAAGAATTTCAGCCTGTTTCTGCGTCCAGGCGGTTCTTACGAGCTCGCGCCTTTGTACGATGTATTGTCGGCCTATCCAATTCTAGGGGAAGGGCCGGGGAAGCTATCGCCCTTCCGGGCGAAGATGGCCATGGCGGTACGATCGAAGAACTCGCACTGGATCATGCGCGACATCCAGCGCCGGCACTGGTTGGCCCTAGGCGAACGCTACGGCGTCGTGACGACCGATGGCCGGGGGGCGCAGTTTGTGGTCGATGGCCTGGTCGCACGCACACCGGATGTCGTGCGTATGGTTCGCGCCAAGCTGCCGCCAGGGTTTCCCGAAGGCCTGGTCGACAGCATTCTGGGCGGGTTGCAGGCCGCAGCTGATAGGCTTGCCGGCTTGGCGTGATAGGGCCTAGGATTTGCAGAACATTTTCTCGATGGGGCCATGACTGCCTCGTCATACAAATCAGTGACATTGACATATACTTTCCAATTACGTGCTCCGCTCGATCGCAGCGGAACAATGTAACTCCCTTCCCAGTAAATCTCTCCAACCGAAACAATGCAAAACAAGCCGCACACCGATCCAGGACTCAAGCACAGCCCCGGGGGAAATCTGATTACGGATCTGATCCTGCTGATCTTCAGGGCCAATGCCGACTTCCTCGAGGCGGGCCCGTTGGTAGCGAAGGATCCCAATATCAGTGCGGTCAAGTGGCAGCTGCTTCACATGGTTTCCCGGCAGGCGAGGACGGCTGCCCAGCTTGGCAGGGAATTAGGTCTTTCGCGGCAAGGCGCTCTTTGGAACGTTCAAGCCCTTGAAGAGCTCGAGCTAATTGAACTTAAAGACAACCCAGAGGATCGGCGTGCCAAGCTCGTTGCGATCACGGCCAAGGGAAAAAGAAAGCTTCGCACCATTACCAAACTTCAGTATGTTTGGTCGAATAAATTGGCGGAAAGTTTCGACATTGCCGACATCCAAGTTGCGCTACAGGTCGTTACCCGCCTCCGCGGGGATGTGCTTTCCTCCGTGGGTCTGGATACCGAAGAGTCGTGACATGGGCTGAAGCCCAGTGGCAGATTGCCGGCTTGTAAAGGCTGGCAACGCACACTGCTCGATGCATAATAAAAAATAGACAAGCACTTGTCAATATAAATCTGATCTTTTATCCTGCACGGTTATTGGGACGCCGAAGTGAACGATGCGGCCTGTCAACGTCGAGCGGGATGTATGCATGCAGCCGCCAAAATTATTTTGACGGCGGATGATGCGTAACGGTCCCGGGCGATCACACACTGAAGGAGAGTATTGATGTCGCGGGAAGATTATGGAGTTCCCAAATTTTCGTTGGATGAACGCGTGCGCCGATGGGCCCGGGTACGCGACCTTATGCGTAGAGATGGCCTCGACGCAGTCTTTGCGCCGCCTAATACCGGTATGTTCGATATGTTCCAGGCCAATGTCCGTTATTTGACCGGATTGGGGGGCAATCACTGCATGGTGGCCGCAGTCTTTCCGGCTGATGGTGAGGTTACTGCAATTACGAGTCCTGATGTTCCCAAAAGCACCTGGTTGGCTAGGCAGGATTGGGTAAACGATATTCGCCAAATCACTTCGGGATGGGGGTTCACGGATATGGTCATTGATCGCTTGAAGGAGATAAGGGGATTGAGGCGGCTGGGTGTGACAGGGCTATCTGGCAATACCCGCTTTCCTGAAGGCATTACGTCGCATGGGATTGTCGAACGGCTGCGGCAGGGGCTGCCACTTGTCGAGCTCGTCAATGCCAACCCGTTGATGGAGGAAGCGCGCTTCATTAAGTCCGACGAGGAAATCGCGTTCATAAAGAAGGCCGATGCATTGGTTGAGCGCGCAATCGATGTCTTGGCCGACGAAGCGCGTCCTGGTGTTCCTGAAAACGTGGTTTACGCGCGCATGCTCGCTTCTATGATCGAAGCAGGCGGTGAGATTCCAACGATGATTCTGTGGTCTGCCGGTTGGCCGCAGCCTCCGTCCAATGCCTATATGCCGACGCGCAGGCCATTGCAGGCCGGGGACATGATTCAAGTGGAGGCGGAGGCGCGATGGGCGGGATATGTGGCGCAAAATACGCAGCCGTTCTTCATTGGGAAAGCCCCTGATGAGTATCGAAAAATGTTCGCCAAGCAGCAGGAAGCCATCGCTCTTTGTTATGACCTATTGCGTCCGGGCGAGACTATTGGAAACATCGCCGCGAGGGTGGCTTCGATGTCGGATGACAACTGGGATTGTTCCATTCTGATTCATGCGCGTGGTCTTGGCGACGATTCGCCGATTTGCATTTATGCACCGCGAGATAACGTAATGGCAAACTGGCGGCTGGAGGAAAACTCCGTGTTTATCGTCAAGCCGCAGATAAGCAACAAGGACAGATCGAAGAGAATTTACTGGGGCGATACGGTTGTATGCACGTCTTCGGGGGCAAGGCGGCTTGGCTCCCGGCCGGCTTCCATCATGGAGCTTGGCTAAGCTGGATTCATGAGCGCGATGCTTGTTCCCTTGGGGGGCAGGCCTCGCGCGTCGGCGGCTATCGTCCAGATTTTTCGCGACGTTGCCCGTCGGGATGCCGCGTCGTGCCTGCGATAGGCGACGGCTCAGGCGTGGCGATGCAAGGACACTATCCTTAGCCTGTTTGCTGCCGCCCAGCGGGTGATCGAAATATCCCATTCCGATGTTGACGCTGTCTGCCCCCTATTTACCCTAATTGACAAGTGCTTGTCGAAATCGGAGAATTGCGCTTATCGAGAATATTGACTTGTTATCGAAGGAGCCGTTGTCAGTGAGTCACGCAATCACCATTCTTGTCGCCACCATGAGCGGGACGGCAGAACTTGTGGCGGACGAAGTTGCCGCCGTGTTCGAAGATGCCGCCTATGTCCCACAGATCCTGTTGATGGACAAAGCAACGAGCGCGGACCTGAAACCGGGTTCGTATCTCATATGCACATCGACGCATGGAACGGGAGAGGTGCCGGACAACGGCAAGCCGTTTTACTCCGAACTCGAGACAAGCAGGCCCAGCCTGAAGGGAGTTCTTTACGGCGTGATCAGCCTTGGGGACAGCATGTATCCGAACACCTTCTGTTTTGGCGGCAAGCGGTTCGACGAGCTCTTTGAGGCGCTGGGCGCCAAGCGTGTGGGTAAGCGGCTCGAGCATGATCGGCGCTCGGGGATATACCCCGAGGACATTGCGCGTGAATGGGCTGCTGAATGGATCACGCTTCTGGCACGGCACAGTTCGGAAATCCAGGCGTCGTGAAGGACTTTGAATGAAGAAGTTTGATTACGTGGTAATCGGGGGCGGGCCTGCCGGCGGCGCCGCAGCAGCCGAACTGGCGCGAAACGCAGATCGCCCATCTGTCGCGCTGATCGGCGAGGAATCGTTTACGCCATACGAGCGGCCACCGCTTTCGAAGGCCACGTTGGCCGCTCTGCCTGGCCAGCATAAGCCACGGCTCCTGTTTGGCAGCGCGGACGACCTGGCTGCTGCCGGCGTGACGCCGCTTATTCCGGCCAGGGCGGTGCGTGTGGATCCCGTTGCCCGAGTGGTGGAATTGGCGTCGGGCGTGTGCATAGGGTATGGCGGCGTGTTGTTTGCAACGGGTGCCTCGCCGCGAATATTGTCGGCGCCTGGAGCGATGCTAGAGGGTATTCATTATCTGCGCACCTTCGATCATGCCAAGGCGTTGTCGGCGGAGTTGAGTCCGGGAAAAAGAATCGTCGTAGTCGGCGGTGGTTTCATTGGACTGGAGGTCAGCGCCACGGCGCGCAAGGTTGGCTGCAAGGTAACCGTGATCGAGGCCGGATCGCGATTGATGGCACGTGGGGCACCGGAGGTGATCTCCCGTGCGGTGGAGGAAAAGTTCCAGACGGAGGGCGTCAACTTGATGCTAGGCCAGACTGTGCGTGCATTCCATGGAGAGCAGCGGATTCGTGCGGTGGAGCTCGGTGGCGGCACATTCGTCGAGGCTGATTGCGTGGTGGTTGGCGTTGGCGCGGTGCCCAACACGGCATTGGCGCAGGAGGCCGGACTCGAGATTCGGGACGGGATAGTCGTGGACGCGCAGGGAAGGACATCCGACCTGCATTGTTTCGCGGCGGGCGATGTGGCGAATCGGCATCAAGGGCTGCCTAGCCACCCGCTATACACACGCAGATTGGAGGCGTGGGAGCCGGCGATCGAGCAAGCCATTGCGACGGCGAAGGTGATGCGAGGAGAACTGTGCGAGCCGACGGGGTTTCCGTGGCTGTGGTCGGATCAGTTCGACTGGAACCTGCAGATTGCGGGATATGGCGAACTTGCGGATACGACGATTATGCGGCCGGGCGCGGAAGGTGTAGCCATGATCGTTTTTCAGCTTTGGCAGCAGCGCCTGATTGGCGTGGTGACGCTGAACGAAGGCCGCAACATGACGTTGCTTCGCCGCGCCTTACAGCGTGGCTTGCCACTTGACGCAAGTAGGCTCGCGGATCCTGGCGTTCCGTTGCGCCAGGCTTTGTCAGAGGCGGCAGCGACGATTTCGCAATCTTCCGTACATTGAGAGGAAAGTAATGAGCTTCAACGAAGTGATGAATCTGCCCGACGGCGATATGCAGTGTTATGCCGCCGGCGACCGGGACAGCCAAACGCCGGCTGTCATCGTTGTCCAGGAGATATTCGGCGTAAACGCCAACATCCGTAAAACCGTCGATCGTTTTGCGGAAAACGGATTTCACGCGATTGCGCCCGATTTGTTCTGGAGGTTGCGCCCGGGAGTGGAGCTCGATCCTGAGCTGCCGGAATCCCGAGGCGAGGCAATGCGGCTGGCGCAACTTTATAGCGAGGACATCGAGCGGGGAATAGGCGATCTGAGCGTTCTGGTGACCGGGTTGCGCGAGCGGCACAGGAAAGTGGGCATGGTTGGCTACTGCCTGGGTGGGCGCGTCGCGTTCATTGGTTGGCTCAAGTTGGGCCTCGACGCGGTGGCCAGCTATTACGGTGTCGGCCTGGCGCCGTTGCTGGAAAGCATGGTTGCACCGGAGAAACCGTTGTTGATGCATCTGGGCAAGGACGACCCGCTGAATCCGCTGGACGTGCAGGAAGCCATTTCCAGTCGTCTTGGCCGAGAGCCCAATGTCGACGTGCGTTTCTACGAAGGGGTGGGCCACGCCTTTGCCAGGCTGGGCGCAAGCACCTATGTCAAGGGCGCGGCCGGGCCCGCCGATGACGCGACGCTTCAGTTCCTGCGCGAACACCTGAAATAGTTGGCTGGGGTACAGCCGATGCTGGCTGGATCCTGTCATGTTGGAGAAGAGCCCCGGCAGTCGCATCGCTGCCGGAGGCGTAAAAACTTGAGGAGATGAACGATGAATGATTCACAGAATGTCGAGCCGATAATGCCGGCGCCAAAGCCTGGGAAGCACCCGATGAAGACCAATGTGTACTTGCAGGCTAGGCACTCGAATGCGCAACTGCTTCCGCTGTTCCCTTATGACGGGGCCGGCGATATGGTGCCGGCCTGCGCATCCATGCGCGGTTTTCCGGGCGGGCCGGGGATAGGCTACTTTCAACACACCAATACGGTCGACGAGATCATGGTGTCGTTCGGATCGACGGGCGATATTCGATCCGGCGATGTCGCGGTTGGTTCGAGGACGCACGGCGTTGGCGGATGGGGGGCGACGCATGAGTTCTTTGCCGTCATGTCGATCACGCAAAGGCAGATGGAGGGCCCGGGGCAGACCGAGGCGCTGGCATTCATCTGCGAAGGGTGTGGCGCGGAAATAGACCGGATTGATTATCCAGGGCAGATAGGTGCCGACGAGCACGGGCATTTTCCCGCAATGCCGACCATTGACTACAGCGCAAAGTGGGCAACCCGGTACAACGAAAGCGAAGCGTTGCGCACCTGCAAGGCATGTGGTTGCGTCAACAAACCGTTCCCGACGTATATCTGGGGGTGGGATCGTTATATGTTCAACACCGGCGTCGTCGAAGAGGCGCGTGCGGCACTGGAGGAAGCAGCAAAATGAGTTCGATCGAAATTCGCCGAAAAAACCAATTGAACCTCTTTCGCGAGAAAGCGAAGTATCGCGACTACGATGAGGTTCCTTTATTGAAGGAAGACGTGGATCCCCAGCTTCATGCAAGCCTGAATACCGTCGACCAGCCGTTCTACCTGATCTGCGAGAAAGATACCGTTCTAGCTGCCGTGTCGGGTAGCGCGAAGGTGGTTTTTCACAATGCCTCGATACGCTACTTCGACCTCGATCCTGGGGATCATGTGTACGTTCCGGGCGGCATCGCGCATCGCATCGAGTGCTCGCAAGAGTCGTTGCACCTTCGCTACAAAGCACGTGTCTCGGGGCTCGAGGCCATTGCATGGTTTTGTGAAAGTTGCGGGAACGAGGTGGACCGTTATACCTGGGACAACGCAAAGCAGTCGCCACAGGCTGGATACAGGATCGGCTCGAATCGATTCAATGCGGATGCCAGCCGCCGCGTATGTTCACACTGCGGCGTGGCGCATGCCCCGCTTGACTTGACCCGCTTCCGTTGGGATCAGTTCCCAGACATCGGCGCTTAAAACCAAAATTTTTTCGGCCAGCACTGCTGGAAATGCCAATCAGGGGAAGACCTTCTGATTGCTTGGATTCGTGCGGCCATATGAATCAAAATACAAGGAGGAGACAGTGAGCAATCTATTCAAATACAAGCTTGGAAAACCTGTTGCCGGCATTTGCGTGGCCATGGCGATTTCGGCCGGCATGGCGGACGTTTGTTGGGCAGGAACCGGGTTGTACACGACGGGATACGGAACGAGAGAGCAGGGGATGGGCGGGGTCGGCATAGCGACCGGTGAATCCGGCCTTGCGCCGGCAGTGAACCCGGCCGGCATCGCGTTTTCAGGCGACAGGCTGGATATCGGTGGTGGCTTGCTTATCATTAATGCCGGGTCAACAAGCAATGGCACAACCTACGCCGGGAAGACGGGATTCGTGCCGCTGCCCGAATTCGGCTATGTGCATTCGCTGTCCCCTTCTTTTGTATTTGGCGTGGCTTCCTGGGCATCAGGGGCGCAAATCGATTATGGAACGCCGTTTGGCGGCATTCCGGGAAACTCGGACACATCCGCCCAGGCCATCTTCCTGCACGTTGCGCCCACCGTCGCATACCGCTTCGGCCTTGGTGGACAGAAGAACCATGCTATCTCATTGTCGCTGGTCGGCGCACTTTCTACGTTGGATGCCAAAGGCATTGAGGCGCAGACCGGCCAGTCGAACCAGGGGCGTGCCTGGGCGCCAGGCTACGGCTTCAAGGTTGGCTGGATGAGCCAGATCACATCGCAGCTTGCCCTGGGCGCGTTCTATTCATCGAAGATCTCGTACTCTTCCTGGAGCCGGTACAGCAAGATTTTTGCGGATGGCGCAAGGTTCGAAGAGCCGGAGCAGTACGGCATTGGCGTTGCCTTCCGGCCAACCCCGAAATGGCTGCTGGGATTCGACTGGATCCGCTTTAACTACGGCGATACGCATGTCCTGGGAAACCCGGTTACCTTTGCCGAACCTCTCGGCAGCCCCAACGGGGCGGGCCAGGGCTTCAACAATATCAATGCCTATCGCTTTGGCGTGCAATACGACTTGACCGACCGGATCACAGTCCGAGGAGGCTTCGAGTACACCGATCAACTCATGTCGTCGGACAACACCGGATTCGGGTTCCTGGTTCCAGTTCCAGCCAATCGTACCTACACGTTGGGCAGCACTTACAAGATCGACAAGAGTTCGGAATTGTCGTTCTCGTGGGCAATATCGCCGCGTGTGCAAGTTACGGGCACTGGGATTGGCACAGGAGCCAATCCGTATGCCCAAGACAATGTCATTTCATTCTCATACACGAAAAGGCTATAGAGCTTGATTCGTTATACCCGCGGCACGTGGTGCCGCGGCCCATTGAAGAGGATCCGGAACGTATGTCCGCCAGCCGCCCCAACCCCGTTGCGCCGCCCGATGCGGCATTGATTGACGATCTCGTCTATGCTAACCGCATTCTGTTCGATCAGGGCATTGTCGATGCGTTCGGCCATGTCAGTGTCCGCCATGACAAAGATCCGAACAAGTTTCTTCTTGCCCGGAATATGGCGCCTGGTACCGTTACCCGTGACGACATCATCGAATTTTCGTTGGACGGCGTTCCAATCGATGGCGGCGGCCGTGCCGTCTACCTCGAACGATTCATCCACGGTGAAATTTACCGGTCTCGCCAAGATGTGCATGCCATCGTTCACAGCCATTCGCCTACCGTCCTGCCGTTCAGCGTGGTGAAGAATGTTCCGCTCAGGCCGCTCTGCCATATGAGCGGCTTCCTGGGCAAGGAAACACCAGTCTTTGAAATCCGTGAAGTCGCCGGCGAGGCGACCTATCTTAGTGAAAAAGAAGCGGATGCCGCGTGCCGCAATATTGAAACCCAGATCGAGCGTCCGTGGGCCTTATGGAAGAAACGCGTCCAAGACGACATTCAACGACGATGAAAGGCGCAATTCCGGTCAATTGGCTCGAACCGGGCAGCAGGCAAAATTGCCAAGGCAGATGGTGACTCGTTATGGAGTGTCTAGCCCCTACTGAAGAAACCCGCCGCTCTGGCGCCGCCACAGCCTTGCATACATACCGTTTTTCTCCAGCAGCTCGGCATGGCTGCCCTCCTCGACGATGCGTCCCTCGTCCAGGACGATGAGGTGGTCCATGGCGGCGACGGTGGAAAGGCGGTGGGCGATGGCGATGACGGTCTTGCCTTCCATCATTTTGTAAAGGCTTTCCTGGATGGCGGCCTCGACTTCGGAATCGAGCGCGCTGGTGGCCTCGTCCAGCAGCAGGATGGGCGCGTTCTTGAGCATGACCCGGGCGATGGCGATGCGCTGGCGCTGGCCGCCCGAGAGCTTCACGCCCCGTTCGCCCACCAGGGTGTCGTAGCCGCTGTTGCCTTGCGGGTCGCTCAATAGCTGGATGAAGTCGTGGGCCTGGGCGCTGATGGCGGCGGCCTGGATCTCCGCGTCGCTGGCATCGGGGCGGCCATACACGATGTTGTCGTGGATCGAACGGTGCAGCAGGGACGTGTCCTGGGTGACCATGCCGATGGCGGCGCGCAGGCTGTCTTGTGTGACGTGGGCGATGTCCTGGCCGTCGATGCGTATATGGCCGCCATTTACGTCATGAAAGCGCAGCAACAGGCTGATCAGGGTGGACTTGCCCGCCCCGGAACGGCCCACCAGTCCGACTTTCTCGCCGGGGCGCACAGTCAGGTTCAAACCGTCGAATACCTGGCGTTCGCCGTTGTAATTGAAGGCGATGCGGTCGAACTCCACTTTGCCGTGTGCCACCTTCAGTTCGGGGGCGCCCGGCGCGTCCTGCACCTGGGCCGGCCGCGTCAGTGTGGAGATGCCGTCCTGCACGGTGCCGACGTTCTCGAACAGCGAGGTCATTTCCCACATGATCCACTGCGACATGCCGTTCACCCGCAAGGCCATTGCGGTCACGGCGGCGACCGCACCGGCGCCGATTTCGCCGCCGTGCCAGAGCCACAGGGCGTAGCCGCCGGCGCCAAGAATCAATCCGGTGACCAGGGTCTGGTTCGTGATCTCGAACTGGCTGACCAGACGCATCTGCCGGTGGCCGGTGTCCTTGAAGTCTTCCATGGCCGCGCGGGCGAACCGGGCTTCGCGGCGGGTGTGCGAGAACAGTTTGACGGTGGCGATGTTGGCGTAGGCGTCCGTGACGCGGCCGGTCATGGAGGAGCGGGCATCGGCCTGTTCCTGCCCGACCTTGCCCAGGCGCGGCACGAAGTAGCGCATGGCCAGCCCGTACAGCACGATCCACGCAATGAAGGGAATCATCAGCCGCAAGTCGAAGCTGCCCGCCAGCGCGATGATGGTGAAGAAGTACACGCCGATGCCGACCACGATTTCGAACACGGTGAGAAGCACGTCGCGCACGGCCAGCGCGGTCTGCATGACTTTCGTGGTGACGCGTCCGGCGAATTCGTCGGCGAAGAAAGACAGGCTTTGCCGCAGCATCAGGCGATGGAAATTCCAGCGCAGCCGGAGCGGAAGGTTGACGGCCAGGACCTGGTGCTGCACCAGGGTGCGCAGGGCTACCAGCACGATGCTGGCCGCCAGCACAATGCCTATACCCCATAGCACCTGGCGCTCATGGGTCGATGCCGGCCCGCCGACCTGCCAGGCGGAGAGAAGGTCCACCACTTGCCCCAGGAAGGCGAACAGCCACGCCTCGTAGATCGATACCCCGGCGCTCAATACCGCCAGCGCAAGCAGATAGCGCCGGGAGCCCCGTGTGCAGCACCATAGGAATGGCAGCAGGCCGCGCGGCGGCAATCGGGGATCTTCGGGCGGGAAGGGATCGAGTAGTGGTTCAATCCGGCTCAACAAGTTCGTCTCCGATGCTATGAGAATTTGCCCTTGGAGCCGGTTATTCTATGCTACTTACCTCCAATGGGATTACATTCAGGCAATAGGAAAAATCTAGCACGATGGAAAACAAAGGGGAACTGCGCCGACGGGCGCTCGATGCCTTGGCATTGCAAGATGCCGAGGCAAAATGCGCGGCGGTTTGGTCGTTGCGCGCTTTGGTGAACATAGATGTCGATGTGCGCCTGGATGTTCCGCCCGGCATTCCGGGCAGGCCTGCGCGCCCTGAACTCATAGCGCCCGCAAGTGTGCCGCGCCGCACCATGTCGACGATAGAAGGCCGGGTCGTGCTGTTGCATGCGTTGGCGCACATTGAATTCAACGCCATTAACCTGGCGCTGGACATCATGTGGCGTTTCCCAGGCATGCCGGAGGCGTTCTACCAGGACTGGTGCGTGGTGGCGTTCGAAGAAGCGACGCATTTTGATCTGCTTTCACGCCGTTTACAGGCATTGGGCCATGTTTATGGGGATTTTCCCGCTCACAATGGCTTGTGGGAAATGTCTGAAAAGACGCAGAGTGATTTGTTGGCGCGGCTGGCCCTGGTGCCGCGTACGCTGGAGGCGCGCGGCCTGGATGTCTCGCCGCAGATACGGCATCGTCTTGCTCAGGCGGGCGATAATGAAAGCGCGGCCATACTGGACATTATTCTGCGCGATGAGGTCGGCCATGTGGCCATTGGTAATCGTTGGTACAAATGGCTTTGCCTGCAACAGCGGCGTGACGCCCTGGACACATACGAAGCAATGGCCAGGCAGTATCGGGCGCCGCGCCTGCGCGGGCCATTCAACCTCGATGCCCGGCGTGCGGCGGGTTTCGATGAATTGGAACTGGAAGCGCTGCAGCGTATGGCTGAGTGAGCTGTATTCGATTCTTAAAAAATTCCACCGCAAGAATCGGATTCTTTGCGATGGGATTCGGGTTTAAGCTGTCGCCATGGATCAAGTTTTCGGGATGGCAGCCATGAATACCAGCGTTTTGATTTCTGCGGAATACTCGACGGACGAAGCTCGTTGGCGGGCCGTCCAGCGGCGTGATGCGGCGGCGGACGGTTGTTTTGTTTATGCGGTGCGGACCACCGGTGTGTATTGTCGTCCGGGCTCGTCCGCGCGTTTGCCAAAGCGCGAGAACGTGGAGTTCTTCGACACGGCCGAGGGCGCCGAGGCGGCGGGCTATCGTCCCAGCCGCCGTGCCGGGGAGGCTGGGGCCGGCGAAGGCCCGGGGCGGGCGGAGCTCGTGGCGCGGGCCTGCCGGCTGATCGAATCCGCCCAGACTCCGCCGAATCTGGACGAACTGGCGGCCCTAGCCGGCATGAGCTCTTTTCATTTTCATCGTGTGTTCAAGGCGGAAACGGGGCTGACGCCCAAGGCCTATGCCTCGGCCTACCGGGCCCGCAAGCTGCGTGAGGAGTTGAGCGTGGCGGGGGCCTCTGTTACGGATGCGATCTATGGTGCGGGGTTCAATTCCAACAGCCGGTTCTACGAGGCCTCGGAACGGCTGCTGGGCATGCGAGCGCGCGATTACCGGGCTGGCGGCGCAGGCGCGGTCATCCGGTTCGCGGTGGGTCAGTGTTCGTTGGGCGCCATCCTGGCTGCCCAGAGCCAGCGGGGCATTTGCGCCATTTTGCTGGGCGAGGATCCGGATGCGCTGGTGCTCAGTCTGCAAGATCAGTTTCCCAGGGCGCAATTGCTTGGCGGCGACGCAGGTTTCGAGCAGTTGATGGCCCAGGTCGTGGGGTTTGTTGAGGCGCCGTCGATAGGCTTGAATTTGCCGTTGGACGTGCAAGGCACTGCCTTCCAGGAACGGGTCTGGCAGGCGCTGCGCGAAATTCCACCCGGGGTTACGGCAAGCTACGCCGAGATCGCCGAACGCATCGGCGCGCCCAAGGCCGTGCGGGCGGTTGCGGGGGCCTGCGCAGCCAATCGCATTGCCGTGGCGATTCCCTGCCATCGAGTGGTGCGGCGCGATGGGCAGCTTTCGGGCTACCGTTGGGGGGTGGATCGCAAGCGCGAGCTGTTGCGGCGGGAGGCCGCTCGGCCTGCGCCGGGCTCATCGGGGTTGTGAAAGGCCACGCACGTAACCTTATTATCAATAAGAATTAGTTGCATTCTCGATATTAATTTATAATCCTGATCAAAATTATCTACTCGATCAGGATTTTTATGCCAGTTGCAAGAAGAAACGTAGGGAAAGGTCTGTCCATATTGACGCGTACGCCACTGGCGGTGGTGATCGCGGCGGGCTTGGGCGCGGGGCAGGCTGCTTGGGCTCAAAGTGCGGATTCAACTGCAAAGCCCGTAACGCAACTGCCTTCCGTGACGGTGACCGGCACAGCCGTGGACGATACGCTGCAGCACCTTCAAGTGCCGGTGGATGGCGGCGCGCTGGGCAGCCGCAGCCAGCTCGAGACGCCGTTCTCGTCGTCGGTCGTGACCAGTGCCGACATCGAAGCCCGCCAGGTGAACAAGCTGGGCGATGTTTTCATGCTGGACGCATCGGTATCCGACAACAGCGCCGCGAGCGGCGCCTGGGCCAGCTACCTGACCGTGCGCGGCCTGGATCTGGACTGGCAGAATTCCTTCCGCATCGACGGCAAGCCGTTCATCAGCTACGTCACCACGCTGCCCTACGAGCAATTCGAGCGGATCGACCTGCTCAAGGGGGCATCGGGCTTCATGTATGGTTTCGGCGCGCCGGGCGGCCTGGTCAATTACGTTACCAAGAAACCCACGAACGAGCCGGTGCGCGCCGTCACGCTGGGGTACACCTCGAAGAGTCTGTGGCGCGAAAGCGTGGATCTGGGCGGGCGTGCGGGCAACGATGGCTGGTTCGGCTACCGTCTCAATGCCACGCACGAGGAAGGCACTACCAACAACGACGGCCGGCTGAAGCGGGATTCGATTTCACTGGCGCTGGATGCCAGGCTTACGGACAAGCTGACTTGGGATTTCCAGAGCATTTACCAGGACAGGAAGGCTTCCGATGCCGAACCTACCATCACCACCTCGGAACTGACGGGGCAAAACCTGCCTTCGCCGGTGCGCAACGATAATGGGCGTCTGGTGGGCAACGGCACGTATTCCGACAATGCCTTCCGGTTCTATTCCACGGGGCTGAAATACGAGATTTCGCCGGAATGGACGTTGAGCACCAGCTACAGCCAATCGTCCACCAAGACGCGGCGCAATGAAGAGGTGCTGTATTTGCAGGACGACCTTGGCAATTACGATGACGCCCGCTCGGATTACGGCGAAGCCTACCAATTCAATCTGTGGCAGGCGATGGCGCAAGGCCGATTCCAGACCGGCTCGCTCAAGCATGATGTCGTGATCGGCGTATCGTGGCAGGAACAGAAAAACGACTACAGCCTGGGCAATTATGCGAACGGCGGTTATCCTGGGAAGATGGGAACGGGTTCTTTGTGGACGCAGAACACCAATTCCTTCTACAGCGCCGGCACCATAAACAGCCTGGGCCTGTATCGCGGCGCCGAGATTACCCAAAAAGCCATCTTCGCCAGCGACACGGTGCAATTGTCGGATCGCTGGTCGGTGCTGGGCGGCCTGCGCTACACCAATTACGATCAAAAGGCCTTTACCGCCGTCGGTGCTGAATACTCGTCGTACAAGAAGAACGGTGTGGTTACGCCGACGGTGGCCTTGATGTACAAGCTAGCGCCGCAGACCATGGCGTACGCGAGCTACGTTGAGTCGTTGGAGCAGGGCACTTCGGTGGGCATCGGCTACGCCAACTACGGGGCGCAGCTCAACCCCTTGAAAAGCCGGCAATACGAAGTCGGTGTAAAGACGGAGAACGAACGCTGGGCGGCGACCGCGGCATTGTTCCGCATCGAGAGGAAGGCGGAATACGCCAATGCCGCCAACGAGCTCGTGCAGGATGGTTTGTCGACCTATCAAGGGGCGGAACTGGGGGCGTCGGCCCGCCTGGGTTCCAACTGGAACGTGGGCGGCAGCGTGATGCTGCTGGATTCCGAATATAAGCGGGGCGCGGCCAATATCGGTAACCGTGTGGCCGGGGCGCCGAAGTTCGTGGCGGCGGCCCGGATTTCGTATCGCGTTCCGCAGCTTCCCGGCCTGAGGATTTCGGCCGATGCCAAATATACCGGCAGCACCATGCTGCGGCCTACCAACGACATCAAAGTGGGCGGGTATACCATTGTCGACATCGGCGCGACGTACGACACGCAGATCAGCGGCTACGACACAACGTTCCGCCTTGCGGTGAACAACGTCGCCGACAAGAAGTACTGGATGTATCAGTATGCCGACTACATCAAGGCGGGCGATGCGCGCAGCATCAGCCTCAACGCCACCATGCGTTTCTAGGCCCGCCGGCTGAAGGTTCGATATGAAGACCGCCACCTTGCGATACTGGGCCTGGCTGCACAAATGGAGCAGCCTGGTTTGCACTGTATTTATGCTGCTGCTGTGCCTGACCGGCTTGCCGCTGATTTTTCATCATGAAATCGGTCATTTGCTGGGAACGGAAATAGAGGCCCCGCAAATGCCGGCGGACACGCCGCGGGCCAGTATCGACAAGGTGTTGGAAACGGCCAAGGCGCGCTTTCCGGGCAAGCCTGTGCTGTATCTGAGCCAGGAGCCGGACGACGATACGTTCTGGTATGTGTCGCTGGCCGACAAGCTGAACGAAACCGAGCGTTTCGATGCGGCGTTGGTCGATGCCCGCACCGCCAGGCTATTGGGCGCTCCCGATTTCAACCAGGGCTTCATGTTCTGGATGACGCGCCTGCACATCGACTTGTTCGCCGGCGTGCCGGGCATGCTGTTTCTGGGTTTCATGGGGTTGTTGCTCGTTCTGGCCCTTGTTTCGGGAGTGGTGCTGTATGCCCCGTTCATGCGCAAGCTGGAGTTCGGAACGGTGCGCAGCGGCCGCTCGGCGCGCGTCAGGTGGCTGGATCTGCACAATGTGCTGGGCATTGTCACGCTGGGCTGGGCGCTGGTGGTTGGCCTGACGGGAGTCGTCAATACCTTGTCCGTGCCGCTGGTCGGCTATTGGCAGACCACGCATCTTGCGCCGTGGCTGGCGCAGTACAAGGACGGCAAGCCGCCTTCCCCCGATGCCTTGGCGTCGCTCGAGCTTGCCGCCAAGGCGGCGCAGGCTGCCGAACCGGGCATGACCATCAGCTTCGTGGCGTTTCCGGGCACGATAAGCAGCACGCCGCATCATTATGCGATTTACATGCGGGGCAATACTCCGTTGACATCGCGACTGTATCAACCCGTACTGGCCGATGCGCTTACCGGCAAGGTGGTCGGCACCGTGCCGCCGCCCTGGTACCTGAATACGCTTTATATGTCCCAGCCCCTGCACTTCGGCGATTACGGCGGCATGCCCATGAAAATACTCTGGGCGCTGCTGGATCTGATTACGATTGTGGTGCTGGGCAGTGGCTTGTATTTGTGGCTGCGCAAGCCCCGTGCGGTGGCCGTGGCTGCGGGCGCGGGCCGTGTGCACAAAGGGGCATTGTCGTGAGGCCGCCGGCGCGGGGCTATAGCCGCATCTTCCGCTGGCCCGCGGTGCTGGCCCTGATGACTCTTGTCGGGCTGGTCGTGGGGTTGCTGGGCGACGGCTGGCACGACGGGCTGGCCTGGATCGGGCTGGGTGTGCCCGTGCTGATTTGCGCCTGGGCGCTATGCCGGCGCCCGCAGGCTCGCCGATAGGCGGTGCAAGCCGGCTGGCTGTTCCTGAAATAACAAGGCCGCTCGGGTCGCGGTTTGCCGCATCGTGGCGCAAGGCTAGGTGTGCAATGCCCGGCGGCGCCAATTACAATCCAGTCAATGAGATCCTGGCGCAAGCCGTCGCGAATGTGCGATGGTTGCCGCCCGCCGGGATTGCCTCGACGATAACTGGATAAAGGAGCAGGCCATGGCTGATTTATTTGAAAACCCGATGGGTTTGATGGGTTTCGAGTTCGTCGAGTTCGCTTCTCCGACCCCCAATGTTCTGGAGCCAGTGTTCGAGCGGCTGGGCTTTTCCAAGGTGGCCGTGCATCGTTCCAAGGACGTGACGCTGTATCGCCAGGGCGGGATCAACTTCATCATCAATAACGAGCCGAAAAGCGTGGCCTCGTATTTTGCGGCCGAGCACGGTCCTTCGGCCTGTGGCATGGCGTTCCGGGTGAAGGATGCACACAAGGCCTATGCCCGTGCGCTTGAGCTGGGGGCGCAGGCGCTGGACCTGCCGACCGGCCCGATGGAACTGCGCCTGCCGGCCATCAAGGGGATAGGCGGCGCGCCGCTTTATCTTATCGACCGGTTTGCCGAAGGCAAGGCCATTTACGACATTGATTTCGAATTCATCGAGGGTGTCGACCACCACCCGGCCGGGCATGGGCTCAAGGTTATCGACCACCTTACGCATAATGTGTATCGCGGCCGCATGAGCTATTGGGCGGGCTTTTACGAGAAGATCTTCAATTTCAGGGAAATCCGCTACTTCGACATCAAGGGCGAATACACTGGCTTGACCTCACGAGCCATGACGGCGCCGGACGGCAAGATCCGCATTCCGCTGAACGAGGAGGCGGGCGGGGGCGGTCAGATCGAAGAGTTCCTCATGCAATTCAACGGCGAAGGCATTCAGCATATTGCAATGCTTACCGACAACTTGTTCGCCACCGTCGACAACTTGCGCAAGGCCGGTGTCGAGCTGATGAAGGCGCCGCCCGACACGTATTACGAAATGCTGGAAGAGCGCCTGCCGAGTCACGGCGAATCGGTCGACGACCTGCGCATGCGGGGCATTTTGCTGGATGGCAGCAGCGAGCCGGGCAACCGGCGCCTGCTGCTGCAAATCTTTTCCCAGACCCTGCTGGGCCCGGTTTTCTTCGAGTTCATCCAGCGTAAGGGCGACGACGGCTTCGGCGAAGGCAACTTCAAGGCGCTGTTCGAGTCGATCGAGCGCGACCAGATACAGCGCGGCGTGATTAGCGGTTCTTAGTGACGCCGGTTTGGATGGCAGCCATTGGACATTCGGCAATCTTTCACGAGAACGCTTTCTGTCCTAGGGTATTAATTAGGGAGCCTTCTGCGTTGCCTTGTCTTTGCTGGCTGAGGCCTTCCAGCAGACAGCGTAGCGTGTAGTCGAATCTCGAGTCTTCGTCCTTGGCTTTGCGGCTTTTCAGCGCTGCTGAAAAGCTCGACAAGCCGATATTCTTGTTTGCTTTGACAATCTCCTGCAAGACCTCGTTATAGGTCATTCCGGATGCCGATACGTTGGCAGCACGTTTCTGTTCGCGCGCGACCCAAGTGTGAACGAATTCTGTAATAGCTCGTGTAGCCCATAAAGCATTGATTTCGTCAAAACCTGTTTCGCGCGCAATCTTGATTGATGTTTCGAAACGGAGGAGGACGGCGGGAATTTTGGGTGTGCTTGCCATGACGCGCTCGGCCATGCCGGGAAGGGCGTTGTAGAACTTATATAAGGCGCCTGCCCATCGATAAGCCCAGGTGCACCAATCCTCACCTTTGTAGTCGGGTAACGGGTAGTGCTCCATCAACTGCTCGATGACGACATCGATGAGCGCATCCCGATCCGGGAAGTAGCGATAAAGCGCCTGAGTGCTGACTCCGAGTCGCTTCGCAATGGAAATAAGGGTGAGGTTGCTCAGGCCGATATCGATGGTCGCGGCCAGAATGCTTTCTCTGTCAATGCGAGGAGGTCTGCCTGGCCCGCGCGTCCCCAATGGAGCTTTTTGCTGCGCTGCCGTAGTCACTTTTGGGGGCTTTGTCACTGAGCTATATCCTTGATAAATAATTTGTGAAGGTGCTATACAAATTAGCAAAGCGTGTGATAGGATCGCATTTAGTTAATGTGATTCACTATTAGATGGTACAGAAAAAAAGGGGTGATGTGTAGCCCCTCGCCATGCGCTTTTGATAGCTAGTTCGGGTTGGCCTTGTTTATGGCTGTCATGCGCCGATGGAGTCGTTCAACAACGGTTTCACTATAAAAAGTAGGAGACATCATGGTTATTTCGAATTTCAAAAGAAGTTTGGCGCCGATGCTGCTGGCGGCTTTTTCCATGCTGGTCATTGGCCAGGCTCAGGGCAGCTCGGGGCCGCTCACCCCGGTCAAATACCAGATCGCTTCGATTCCTGGAGGGATTGACGCCCCTGTGTATCTGGCGAAGATGCGGGGTTTGTACGAAAAGGAAGGCCTGGATGTGCAAATCGTCCCCGGCCGTACGTCTCAGGACACGATTAACTCGCTGATTGCGGGTGCTGCGACACTTGGATCGTCCCTGGGCATCAATGTCATACTAAGCGCGGACAAAGGCCAGCGTGTCGTTGCGGTGGGCGCCCGTTATGGCAAGAACGTTTTCGGCGTCGTCGTAGGCAAGGATTCGAATATCCATACGATAGGCGATTTAACCAAGCGCAATATTATTGTTCCAGGGGCAAGCTATGAGAATGTCCTGAAGATGGTGTTGAAGAAAAATGGGGTGAATCCGGCATCGAACCATTACATCATGGTGCCGAACCCTGGCGCAATGGTAAGTTCCTATGCCTCCGGTCAGAGCGATGGCGCTGTTACGGTGGTTCCATGGGCTTTGCCTCGAGTCGACGCCAAACGAGCATCGAGGGGATTGCTGTTCGCGGACTTCGGCGTTCCCGAGCCTGGGTACGTGTACATTGCGACACCTGAAACGCTCAAGAACCATCCTGATATCGTCAGGAAGTTCCTGCATGCCACCTACGAAGCCAGTCGTTTGCTTCATGCTGACCCCAAGCTGGCGGGGGAGGCGACGGTCAAGTTTGTTCCGGGGGCCGATGCGGCGACTTCCATTGCGCAATTCAAGGCGGCCGTGCCATTCGAATGCAGTGATGCGGAAAAGGGAAAACCCTATGGCCCCCAAAGCCTGAGTGACTGGGAAGAAACGGTACGGATATACAAGGAGCTAGGGCTCGTCACGACAGATGTGAATCCGGCCTCTCTATTCTCCAATGCCGCCTTCGAGCAGTCTCCGGAAGTGAGTGTAGAAAAATGTCCGGCTTGAGCGACGTTCAGGGCGTGGCTGTGATGGATACAACGCCTCATATACGGCTAAAAGGTTTATCAAGGACATTTCAGAGTCGGAAGGGGGATGTAGAAGCACTGGGCCCCATCAATCTGAAAATCGAGGCGGGATCTTTTGTCAGCATCCTTGGGCCGTCAGGTTGCGGCAAAAGCACTTTGCTGTCCATTATGGCGGGTCTCGATACTCCGACGAGCGGCGAGATTCTGATTAATGGGAACCCTCTTCAAGGGCCGAACAGTTCGGCAGGCGTTGTGTTTCAGAAAGATCTTCTGCTGGATTGGAGGTCTTCGCTGGACAACGTTCTTCTCCAACTCGAGATGCGAGGCAAGGACGTCAGGCCCTATGTTGACAGAGCCCAGAAACTTCTCGATATGGTGGGTGTTGGGAGCTTTGCGGGGAGCTACCCAGCCCAGTTGTCTGGGGGGATGCGACAGCGTGTGGCCATTTGCAGGGCATTGGTTCATTCGCCGACCCTGTTGCTGATGGACGAGCCCTTTGGCGCGCTGGATGCCATAACGCGGGAACAGATCACCATAGACGTCGCACGGATTACGGCCGAATGCAGCATGACCGTGGTATTTGTAACCCATAGTATTGAAGAGGCTGTGTTCCTTGGTGATCGAGTCATTGTTATGTCGGCTCGGCCTGGGACGATTGCAGACGATATTCAGATTAATTTACCCCGGCCCCGTGCTGAATGGCCCCGCGGCGAGCATGTATTCGATGATTATGTAAAGCGCGCACGTGAAGCTTTGGTCAGAGGAGGCGCCTATGCTCAGCTTGCCATCTAAGGCCAAGGTGTCGGGTTCACAGGAGCGAAGGCGGCCCGTGTTTTGGGACATTGGGATTGCGCCCGTTATGTGGCCGGCCCTTGGGTTTTTTCTGGTTTTTGCTATTTGGGAAGTCGTGGTTCGATTCAGCAAGCTTCCGGAATTCATCCTGCCGAGCCCGATAGTTGTGCTTGAGATGGTGTATGAGCAAAGGGCATTGCTCTGGGAGCATAGCCTTGTGACGCTGGGCGAGATTCTGGTGGGTTTTTTCTTGTCCATTGTGGTGGGTTTCCCCATTGCGGTCATTATCGCCTTTTCGCGAACCCTGGAAAGAATGCTTTATCCGCTTTTGGTCGTTTCTCAAGCGGTCCCCAAAGTGGCCGTGGCGCCGCTCTTCCTGATCTGGTTCGGATTCGGGCAAACGTTGAACGCGCTGCTTGCGTTATTGGTGGCGGTGTTTCCCGTAATCATAAATTCCGCGCTGGGGCTCACCGAAATCAATCCGGATTTGGTCAGGCTGGGGCGTGTGATGGGAGGCAATTCCTGGCGGATCTTCTGGAAGATCCGATTTCAAACCGCGCTGCCAAGCATTTTTGCCGGCCTGAAGCTATCCATCACCTTGGCCACCATTGGCGCCGTCGTGGGCGAGCTCGTGGCGGGACAAAGCGGTTTGGGCTACTTGTCGCAATTTGCCGCCAGCCAGTTGCAGACAATCCGCACGTTTGCCTGTATTGCGGTGTTGTCTTTCTGGGGAGTGGTGCTGTTTTATTGCGTGGTTTTTATCGAACGTCTTGCGATCCAGTGGAAACCGCGAGCGACATCCTGACGAGAATTTCCAATGAAAAATTTTGTAGCGGTCGATACCGGTGGGACGTTCACCGACTTTGTCTCATTCGAACCGGATAGCGGGAATGTAAAGTACACCAAGAGCCTCACGACATATAACAATCCCATTGAAGGGATATTGGCGGGCGCCGACAAGACTGGTACACGATTGGAGTCCGCAGCCATTTTCAAGCACGGCACGACTCTGGTAATCAATACTCTACTGGAGCGCTCGGGGCCCGATATTGCATTGATTACCACTCGTGGGTTTCGCGATGTGGTGGAGCTCGGGCGTGGAAACCGTACTGAACCATTCAATCTTTACTATCGCCGGGATCCGGTTTTGGTTCCTCGCATTCGAAGATACGAGCTGACAGAGCGAATTGATGGCAGTGGTCGGCCGATTGTCGCACCAGATGTCGAGGAAGTTGGTGCGGTGGCTGAGTTGATCCGCGCCTCGGGCGCCAAAGCCGTGGCGGTTTCATTCATCAATTCCTATCTGGAACCTGCGCATGAAATGATGGTCGCTGAACTGCTCCGTGATTTGCTGCCGGAGTGTTTCATAACAACAGGGGCAGAACTATCCCGAGAGTGGTACGAGTATGAGCGAACCGCGACTGTGACGGCGAATGCTTATGCGGGACCGAAAATAGGCGGCTATATCGCGTCTCTTGGTGGCGCGTTGGCCGAGCGTGATTTTAACGGGCGCTTCTATTTGATGGGTTCAAACGGAGGGGTACTTTCCGCTGCCCATGCGGCCAAGGCCCCGGTGCTGCTGGTGGAGTCCGGGCCTATCGGTGGCTGCATTGGCGCCAGCGCGTTTGGAGTCGAGCTCGGTATCGACAATATCATTGCATTCGACATGGGTGGCACAACGGCTAAATGCGCCCTCGTGGAGGCGGGCGAGTTTGCGGTCGAGTCGATTTACTACGTTGGAGGATATGGGCGCGGTATACCCATTCGTGCTCCGGTTGTCGATATTGTAGAGGTGGGTGCGGGCGGTGGTTCGATTGCCTGGCTGGATGACCAAAATCGCCTGCGTGTGGGGCCAAAGAGCGCGGGTTCCCAGCCGGGGCCGGCTTGCTATGGGCGCGGCGGAACCGAGCCAACGGTCACTGATGCGAATCTACTGCTTGGCAGGCTCAATGCACAGCGGTTTCAGGGCGGAGAAATGGGCCTTGATATATCCAAGGCGTTCGAGGCTTTGAAGTCGAACATCGGCGATGCTCTGGGATACCAAGGGCGTGAGTCGCTGCTTGAACTGGCGGACGGAATTCTTTCAATTGCCGCGGTGATCATGGCCGGGGCAATAAAGCGCATAACGATCGAGCGTGGCCGCGACCCCAGGGATTTCACCTTGTTCGCGTATGGCGGAGGCGGGCCGTTACATGCCGTGGGGTTGGCGCGGGCAATGAATATTCCGGTTGTGATCATTCCTCCCGAGCCAGGAAATTTTTCCGCAATCGGCATGTTGCTGGCGGATATCCGGCGCGATATGGACCGTACGGTTTTGCGGGCCGTGGACGATGCCACAATCGAAGACCTGGAAGGCACATTCGCCGAGATGGAGCAGTTGCTTTCCGATGAAATGCTGGCCGACTTTCCAGATATTGCGATTGAGTTCAAGCGTAGCGTGGAAATGAGATTTGTCGGGCAAATGCATACTGTGCGCGTGCCGCTCAAGGCCAGCGATGACCATGTGGTTCTGACGCGTGCTTTCCATGAGGTTTATAAGAAGCGCTACGGCCATGTGAATCCCGAGGCGGAGCCCGAAGTGGTTTCTCTTCATACGGCTGCTTTCGCCCGGACTCCGCAACCGGACATTCGGCATCTGGCGGTGACGGGCACGCAGGCTCCACCGCCGCCGCCAGTCCGCCCGATCTATTTCTCCGAGTCCAAGTCGGAACTTCAGGCAGCCGTGTTCAGCCGTGCCACCCTGCCTGTCGGATTCTCGGCCTCCGGCCCGGCGGTGATCGAAGAGTATGGCTCTACGACAATCGTAGGGCCGTTCGATACGTTCGAGGTTGGTGCGCTAGGCGAGATCAAGATTCGTATCGGCACGCAGTCATAGAGGAGCCATCATGGCAGACACGCTTAATGCGGCAAAAGCCGCGGTTGATCCCATTACGCTGGAAATCATTCGCAACGAGGTGCAGTCGATTCCCGATCTCGTGGAAGCCGACCTGATGCGTACGGCATTCAGCCCTCTGATCTACGAATACAAGGATTATGCCGTTGGGCTGGTAGACGCCCAGGGCCGTAGCATTGCTCTGGCCCGTCAGGGGATACCTTTGTTTCTCGCCAACCTTATCGGTCTGGCCGTGCAGGACGGCATCGCCACTTATGGGGCGCAGGGTATCGAGGCTGGCGACGTGATCATCACTAACCATGCAGGCACCTTGGGGCAGCATCTGAATAACGTGGTGATGTACACGCCGGCGTGCGACAGCGATGGCACGATTGTCGCGTTTATGGCCATTGTCGGGCATTGGATTGATATTGGTGGTCAATATCCCGGTTCGTGCCTGGGAACCGATACTGTTGAAGTGTTCCAGGAAGGGTTGCAGATCAAGTCGGTCAAATTGATCCGCCGCGGGCAAAGGGTGGAAGAAATCTACCGGCTCATCGAACACAATACGCGCTTGCCGGAAATGTTGTTGGGCGATATTGAGGCGCAATTGACGGGATGTATGAAAGGCCGCGAGCTTTTTGAGACCCTGCTTGAACGGCACGGGCGCGGTGTTTTGTTTGACGCCATAGGCGAGATCTGGCGCAGCGCCGAGGCGGCGGCTCGTGCCGGCGTCGAAGCCATCCCTGACGGCGTCTATGAAATGGAAAGTTTTCTGGATGATGACGGCATCGATCTGGGAAAGCGGATACCAGTTTGTGTCGCTGTCCAAATTCGGGGATCCGAATTTATCGTTGATTTTTCCAACGTGGCGGACCAGCTTAAGGGGCCTTTCAATTCAGGGCGGTTCGGCGGGGCCGAGGTATGTGCGCGGATCGCGTTCAAGTACCTGGTCATACCGGATGAGCCGGCAAATGAAGGGTGCTTCGCACCGGTAACAGTGGTGATTCCTTCGGGGAAGTTTTTGAGCGCCAGCCCGACGGCCCCGTACGCACTGTACAGCCTTCCTTTGTCAACCGTCATTGACACCATCATCGCGGCCATGGCGCCCGTAATCCCCGAAAGGGTGGCTGCCGGCCACCATGCTTCGTTTGGAGTCTATGGCTTCAAGGGTAAGGATCCCCGTTCGGGGCGGCACTTCAATATTTTTGACACCGTCCACGGAGGTTGGGGGGGATCGGTGCATGGAGATGGCGTGGGTCCCTATAAAACCCAGGGGCACGGCGACAACAAGGATATTCCCATCGAGGTGCAGGAAGCCCTGTATCCCTTGATTGTCGAAAGCTACGAGTGGCGCGAGGACTCGGCAGGGGCCGGCCGGAACCGCGGAGGATTGGGAACCAAGAAGGTCTACAGCATTACGGCCCCTTGCACGGCAAGCATAGCCATAGAGCGGCATTTCTGCCCGCCTTGGGGATTGAATGGGGGCGGGGCGGGCCAGTCTGGGTACGTGGAATTCCATCGTCCTGGGGAAGCGACGCGCAAGCTCCTGAAAATGAGCGCCCTGCCCGTCGCGCCAGGGGATAAATTGCATGTCTACAGCAGCGGTGGCGGCGGCTATGGCGCCCCCTGGCTGCGTGCTCCCGAACTTGTCCGGGGCGATGTCGTCCAGGGTTATGTTTCCGTTGATGAAGCGTTCGAATCATATGGTGTCGCGTTGAACGCTCAATACCAAGTCGATGAGTCCGCGACGGCGGAGAAAAGGGCGCGGCTGGCGAAATAGCGTTGCGTCGCTGCCGTGTGCTCAAGCTCCCTGCCGCGCGCGTGTCGCGGCAGGGAGAGGAAGAGGGTTATGTCGGCCCGGTGCCCTGCCACCCCTTGCCGGAAATGTCGAAGATGATGCCGTCGGGGTCCTTGAACTTGAGTTCGAAATTCTGCTTGGCCGGGTCGCCAAGGCTGAAGAAGAACGAACCGCCGTTTTCTTCGATGGCTTTTCTCATGGCTTCGGTATCGTCGACGATGAAGCCGAAGTGATGCGCGCCGACGAAGTCGCTGCTGCTTGCGCCGGGGGTGCCCTTGAGCAGGGCCAGGTTGACGACGCCGTCGCTCAGGTAGATGCCCGATCCGATGTCCAGGGTTTCTTCGCCGACGCGCTCCAGTCCGAAGACCGTTTGGTAGAAGCGGGCCGCTGCTTCGAGGTCGTTGACGCAAATTGCAAAATGCCGCAGGCGTGCCATGGTGAGTGCTCCGGAAATGTGGTGGGTTGGGTCAGGGCCTTGCGGCGTTGGCGAAGCCCGCCTCGAATGCGCGGCATGTTTGCGCAAGCGATGCCAGCCGGCCGATGATTTCGTAATGGTTGGTATTGGGGACCTGGATCAGCTCGCAAGGTTGCCGGGCGCCCGTCAGGGCGTCGGCGAATTGCCGGGCCTGGCGGATGAATTCGGGGCTGTCGTTCTGGGCGTAGGCAATGCTTACCGGGCAAGAGATGGCCGCATGCGTTGCCACGGGGCTGAGCGCGCGTGCCTCCTGGGGGTCGAGTTCGACATACGAACGCCGCGCGCTCAGCAGCACTGGCTCCATGTCGTACATGCCGCTGATGCACAGGCCGCCCTTTATGACGTCCGGCGGCAGGCCGTATTTCGACCAGTCCAGTGTCAGGAGCACGGCGCATACGTGCCCGCCGGATGAATGGCCTGAAATGAAGATGCGGTCGGGGTCGATGTTCAGTGCCCGGGCATGCTGGTGGATCCAGGCCACGGCCCGGGCCGATTGGTCGACGACTTCGGGCAGCCGCCGGCCGGGCAGGGCGCTGAAGTCGGGCGCGACGTAATGCATGCCGGCCTGCGTGATCGCGGGCGCGGCGTGCGAGGCGTCTTCCTTGCGTTGCAGGCGCCAGCCGCCGCCATGGATGTGGATATGCACGGGGGCGGGCGCCAGGCCGGCGGGGAACAAGTCCAGGAACTCGTCGGGGCCGGCGCCGTATTGGAGATTCAGCCGGCAAGGGAGGCTGGCCCGTGCTTGCTCGCCCAGGGCCTTGTAATGCTCGAGGGTTTCGGCGCCGTTGGACGCCCATGCTTGTTGATCGAACGCCCGATCCAGCGCTTCTTGGTCGTAGTCCAGGAATACTTTGGCAGCCATGTCTCGCCCCTGATGGTGTTTATGTATTTACACTCATTCTAGCAACTGTCGGCGGCGCTTGTTGATGGCCGGGGCGTGGCGGCGTTTTGCGGGCCGCGGGAGGGCCCGGACTCCGGGCAATGCCCGCTCAGGGACGGCCCAAAGAGCCGATGTTGTCGTAGATTTGCACGAGCAGGCGCTTTAGCGTGGCGATTTCGTCGGCCGAGATGTTTGCAAGGGCTACCCGCTCGTACAGATCGGCAAGCGGGGCGACGCGCATGGCCAGGTCCCTGCCGGTTTCCTCCAGCATGACATGCACCGACCGTTTGTCCGTTTCGCCGGGCTGCCTGCGAACCAGCTTTTTTCTTTCCATGGAGGCGACGAGCCGGGAGAGGGTGGAGATGTCGATGGACGTATATTCGGCCAGGTGGGTCATGCGTTGGGCATCGACGCGCAGCAGCGAAGCCAGTACGCGGTACATGGGCAGGGTCAGGTTGAATTTGACCAGCTCTTTGGAAAACGTTTCGCCGATACGCACGCCGGCCCGATTGAGCAAATAGGGTACGGCCTTTTCAAGGGCGTATTCGTCTAGCTTGAATTCGCTTTCGGTTTTCATGCGGTGGTCTTATAAAATTTCAGCCTGCTCCGGATTTTACTGGCATCTTGATAACGTGGCGGCCGGCCCGGCGGCGGCGCCTTGCGGCGCCGGGATTCAAACGCTTAGGTGCCGTTGGCTGAGTTCGGGGTGCGACTGCAGTTGTTCGCTGCTTCCGTGCCAGATGACTTGTCCTTTTTCGATAATGTAGTGACGGTCGGCGATTTGCGTCAGCGCGTCGATGTTCTTGTCGATGATGAGTATGGACTGGCCTTTCTTTTTGAGCTCCCAGATGCATTGCCATATTTCTTCGCGGATGAGGGGGGCGAGCCCTTCGGTGGCTTCGTCGAGGATGAGCAGCCGCGGGTTGGTGAGCAGCGCCCGGGAAATGGCCAGCATTTGCTGTTCGCCGCCCGAAAGCTGCCCGCCCATGAAGCGCCGGCGTTCATGCAGGCGCGGGAACATGCGGTAGGCCTCCGCGAGGTTCCAGGGGCCAGGCCCGCGCGCCGTGGCGACGAGGTTTTCCTCGACGGTGAGATTGGGCGTGACGTGCCGCCCTTCGGGCACCAGCCCGATGCCCAGGCGGCAGATGCGGTAGGGCGGCAGGCCGGTTATGGGCTGCCCGTCGAACAGCACGCTTCCGGCGGTGGGCTGGACGATGCCCATCATTGTGTGGATGGTCGTGGTCTTGCCCATGCCGTTGCGGCCCAGCATGGTAACGACTTCGCCCCGTTCCACCGCGAGGGAAATGCCGAACAGCACGCGGCTTCGGCCATAGCCCGATTGCAGGTCTTCGACTTTAAGCATGCTGGAACCTTTGCCCTTCCTGTTTCGCGCCCAGATAGGCCTTCTGGACTTCGGCGTTGGCCCGGATTTCGTCGACCGAGCCCGTTGCGATGACCGTGCCGTACACCAGGACGGATACCCGGTCGGCGAGGCTGAAAATGGCGTTCATGTCGTGTTCGATGAGCAGGATGGTGTGGTCTTTTTTTAGAGCTTCCAGCAACTGGATGATCTGGACGCTGTCTTCGACGCCCATGCCGGCAAGGGGTTCGTCCAGCAACAGCAGTTCGGGCTCGGAGGCCAGGGCCATGGCGAGTTCGAGCTGCCGCTGCTCGCCGTGGGCCAGGCCTCCGGCCACGACATTGGCCCGTTCCTGCAGGCCGACGCGAGCGAGCAGCTCGGCGGCGGGCTCCCGCAGCCGCTGCTCTTTGCGGGCGTTGGACCAGAAGTGGAAGCTGTGTCCCTGGTGGGCCTGAACCGCCAGCATGACGTTTTCCAGGGCCGAAAAACCATTGAAGATGGTCGTAAGCTGGTAGGAGCGCGCGATACCCAGCGCCGTGCGTTCGTACACGGGCAGACTGGTGATGTCTTGGCCCCTGAAGAAGATATTGCCCCCGCTGGGGGCGATTTCGCCCGACAGCTGGTTCATGAGGGTGGATTTGCCGGCGCCGTTGGGGCCGATGAGGGCGTGGGTTTCGCCCCGGGCCACCTGAAGGTTGAGCGCATTGCTGGCCAGCAGGCCGCCGAAGCGCTTGGACAGGTTGTCTACACGCAGCAGGTCAGTCATTGTCGCCCCCGCGTCCGGTAAGAATGCCGTACAGCCCGCGCCGTGCGAAGAGGACGCAGATGAGCAGCAGCGGGCCGTATACGATTTGCCAGTGTTCGGTGTAGCTGGACAGTACGTCTTCGAGCCCCAGGATCGCCGCCGCGCCCAACACCGGGCCCATGAGGTTGCCGGTTCCCCCAAGGACCACCATGGCGATGATGTCGCTGGATCGGACCCAGTGCATGAAGGCCGGGCTGATGAACTTGCCGTGGTTGACCATGAGCGCGCCGGCCAGGCCGGCGATGGCGCCCGAGATGACGAAGGCCATGAGCCTGTATTTGAAGCAGGAGAAGCCCAGCGCGGCCATTCTGCGTTCGTTTTGCCGGTTGCCGCGCAGGACGAGCCCGAAGCGCGAGTCCACCAGCCGCCGCAGGAAAATATAGACAAGCGCCAGGATGACGAAGGTGACGTAGTAGAAGACGACGTGGTTGTCCAGGTTGAGCAGCCCAGCCGTACTGGAGCGGTCGTGCAGTCGCATGCCGTCTTCGCCGCCGTATGCATCCAGGTTGATGAAGAAGAAGTAGATCATCTGGGCGAAGGCCAGGGTCAGCATGATGAAATACACGCCCCGGGTGCGTAGGGAAATAAGGCCGATGACCAGGGCCGCGAGCGCGGAGGCGAGCATGGCCGCCGGCCAGGTGATGAACGCGCTGGCGCTGCTGGGGATGGTGAAGGGCCAGGTAAGGAGCGGTACGTCGTTCAGGGCGTGGTCGGACATGATGAGGACCACGTAGGCGCCGATTCCCGCAAAGGCGGCCTGGCCGAAGCACACCAGTCCCGCGAACCCCAGGATGAAGCCCAGGCTTATGGCGATGATGGCGAAGATCATGATGCGCGTGAGCAGCGTTACGTAGAACGGGGCGTCGATGTAGTACGCCACGACGGGGAACAGCGCGAGAAACAGGGTTATGACGGCAAGAAGGATTCCCGGCGGAATCCGGGGGATGGCGGCGAGCCGGCCCGATGGCTTGGGAAGTGGTAATTGCATCGACTTATCCATTGGCGGGGAACAGGCCTTGAGGGCGCCATGACAGGATGACCGCCATTAGCAGGTATACGGAAATGTCGCCGAGCAGCGGGGAGAGCAGCAGGCGGCCGAAAGTGTCGATGAGGCCGACCAGGATGGCGGCCGCGAAGGCGCCGCGAAACGAGCCGATGCCCCCGATGACCACGACGATGAGCGCGAAGATAAGCACGCTTTCGCCCATGCCCGCCTCGACGGCAAGTATGGGCGCGGCCAGGGCGCCGGCCAGGCCGGCAAGCGCCGCGCCGACGCTGAACGCGCAAGAGAAGACAGTGTTGACGTTGATACCCAGCGCGCCGATGAAGGTGCGGTTGCTGGCGCCGGCCCGCACCAGCATGCCCATGCGCGTTTTGGCGACGATAAGGTAGAGAAGCAGCGCGACGAGGACGCCGATGGCCAGGATGACGAGCCTGATGGTGGGATAGGAAAGGTTGCCGATGATGGGCACCGAGGTGGCCAGCGCCGCGGGCAGCGGGACGCTGAGCGGCTGGGCCCCCCAGATGATGCGGGTAAGCTCGTTGAAGAACAGGATGAGCCCCAGCGTTGCCAGCACCTGATCCAGATAGGGCCGGCGATAGAAGGGCTTGAGCGCCACGCGCTCGAGCAGGGCGCCGACGAATCCGGTAAGGACGACCGCCAGCGCCACGCTGACCCAGAATGCGCCGATTCTTTGCAGGATGGTCGCGAACAGGTAGGCCCCGATCATGTAGAAGGAGCCGTGCGCAAGGTTCACCAGGTTCATGATGCCGAACACCAGTGTGAACCCCGCGGCGATCAGGAACAGCATGACCCCGAATTGCAGGCCATTGAGCGCTTGTTCGATGAACAGGGATAGGGTCATGATATCGGTTCGCTATCTGTTCGCATTGAGGGTCAGGGCTTGGCCTTCGGCATTTTGCACTGGCCTACGTAGGAATCGGCGTAGGCGGTGGCGACGGTCTTGACCACGGCATTCACCAGCTGGCCCTTGTCGTTCTTTTCGACCTTGAACAGGTAGAAGTTCTGGATAGGGAAGTTGTTGGTGTTGAACTTCAGGCTGCCTCGCACGGACTTGAAGTCGATGCTGTGCATGGCCTTGGCGAAGGCGTCCGCCGAGCCGAACTTGCCGCCGTTTTCCTTCAGGGCCGCATCGATGATGCGCGCGCCGTCATAGCCCACGGCGGCCCGGGTCGAAGGGATTCGGTTGTAGGCTTTTTCGAAGTCGGCCACGAATTGCTTGTTCAGGGGGTTGTCGAGCTTGACGCTCCAGTAGCCGGTGGATTCCATGCCCAGCGCGGCGTCGCCCATGGCGGGCAGGGAGTCCTGGTCGGGCAGGAAGGAGGAATACACGGGGATCTTGCCTTTCAGGCCGGCCTGATCCATTTGCTTGGAGAAGTTGACGCCCATGCCGCCTGGATAGAACGTGAACAAGGCCTTGGGATTGACGCTGCGCAGCTTGGCCAGTTCGGCCGAATAATCGAGCTGCCCGAATTGCGTGTAGACCGTGGCGTCGACCTTGCCCTTGTAGGTTCGTTCGAGCCCGGCGACCATGTCTTTGCCCGCGGCGAAGTTGGCCGACATGATGTACAGGTTCTTGACGTCGATGCTGTTCAGGTAGAGGCCCAGGGTTTCGGGCCCGGTGTCGTTCTGGTGCGAAATGCTGAAGAAATGGGGCGAGCAGTCGCGGCCGGCCAGTTCGGATGGCCCTGCATTGAGGCTGATATAGATTTTGCCGGCATCGAGCACCTTGGGCACGGCGGCGAGCAGCACGTTGGAAAGGTTGATGCCGGTCACGATGGGAACGCGGTCGCGCTCGACGAGCTTTTGCGCCGCCTGGGCGCCGACGTCGGGCTTGCCCTGGTCGTCCATGACGATGACCTCGGCGGCATGTCCGCCCAGCTTGCCGCCCAGCGATTTGAGGCCAAGATTGAAGCCATCGAGCAGGTCTCTTCCGAGTACTGCCTGGCTGCCCGACAGGCTGGCGATGAAGCCGATCTTGATGGAGTCGTCGGCATGGGCCGTGCCTTGCACGAGAGCCAGGCCGAACAGTGCGGTTGTTATTGCCTTCAACATGTTGGTCTCCTTGAGCGGATATTCCGCAAAAAATGCGTTGCGTTTATTGGGCCGCCGCGGCTGGTGATGGAAGGATCCGCAGTGGCATGCACGACTTTTTTTCTTGTATCTGTAGATGCTATTGGCTAGTTGTTTATTTGTAAATGAAATTTTATTGGGGAATTTACTTAGACCGTTTCAAGGGTTTCGGTAATGAATTTCTTAATTAAATGAATGAAAATACTGAAAATTAAGTTGATTGAAGAGTTTTGTCTGGATGAAATTGCTCTGATAAATTTATTTGAAAATACATATAAATTTGACCGATATGAAAATGACTGCGCCGCCCGGCCAGCCGGTCAATCGGACAAGGGTTGTACGGTTGTGTAGGCGCCCGAATGGAACGCCAGCGGCGTGGCCTGCGAATAGGTGTACCGCTTTACCGCGCCGTAAAAAACAATGTGGTCGCCGACGGAATGGTATTCGAGCTGTTCGCATTCGAAGGTGGCGAGGGCGTTCTTGAGCGCGGGTATGCCCTGCAGGCCTTCGGTGAATTCGTCCGCCACGCCGTCGAATTTGTTCAATTGGGGGCTGCAGAAGTGCCGGGACATGCCGACCTGGCGCGCGTGCAGGACATTGATGCAGAAGTGGGAGGCCTCTTTGAAAGTGGACAGGCTGCCGGCGTCTTTGCGCAGGCTCCACAACACGATGGGGGGATCGAGCGAGATCGAGCAAAAGGAGTTTGCCGTCAGGCCCTCGAGCTTGCCGTCCGGGCCGCGGGTGGTGATGACGCAGACGCCGGTTGCGAATTTTCCCAGGGCGTTGCGCAGGTCGCGCGGGTCGTGGTGGATGGCCGCCGTATCGCCGCCGTGGACGTGGGGAGGCGGGGGCGCTGCCGCATGCGTTGCTGGAGTCATGGCTTTCTCCGTGGTTTCCAGTGGCCAAGGCGATGACACCTTGAGTACTGCAAGATAAATATTTATTGATTACGCAACTTGTTTTTTTAGTTTATTCCAAAGCAGGGCAAGAGTCATGGCTTTGTTCCATGGGGTTTACCCTTGCTCGAGTAAATGGTGCAGTGCATTGAGAATAAAAGGGTTTATAGTGGGTATAGCGTAATGGAAGCACCCATTCGAATCTTTCAGGGTTTACACTGAATTTACGATGAAACTGCAATTTTTATTTGAAAATACAAATAAAAAGGACTAGATTAGCTGGACAGATTCATTCCTAAAAACATCGAGGCAACCCATGAATCACTCAGAAACCTGCGATTTCACTCCTCCGGAAGCGGCATGGTTTGATACGCCGGCGCGGCGCACGTCCGTTCCGAGCGCCCCCGAGTGTGCGACGCTGTTGGGCCGGGCGCGTGATCTGGCCGATGGCTACCTGAAGGAAAACGCGCGCCGCACGGAGGCGGAGCGCCGTGTGTCCGAGCACACCACGTCCTTGTTCCGCGAGGCGGGCTTCTTCCGGTTGATGCAGCCGTCCCGGTTCGGCGGGTACGAGTACGGTTTCACCCCTTTCATCGACATCATCAGCGAACTGGCCCGGGGCTGCCCCTCGTCGTCCTGGGGCTGCTCGCTGGGCATGGTGCACCAGTGGCTGCTGGGTACCTGCCCCTTGCAGGCGCAGGAGGATGTCTGGGGCGAGAATCCGGATGCCATCTTGTGCGGCTCCTATGCGCCGGTGACCGACGCCCAGAAGGTCGACGGCGGCTACCTGGTGTCGGGCAAATGGCATTGGTCGTCCAATATCGATAATTCCTCGTGGGCGTTCATTGGCGTGTTCTTCCCGCCGGACGACGAAATCCCGGAAAAGCATGCAGGCTTCCTGCTGGTGCCCAGGTCCGACTGGGAGATCGACGACGACTGGTTTACCGCCGGCCAGGCGGGCACGGGCTCCAAGACGGTGTGGATCGAAAAGCCGGTGTTCGTGCCGGCCTATCGCAAACTGACCTTCGCCCAGGCTTCGTCGAATAACCCGCCAGGTTCCTTGACCAACGACAATCCGGTATACCGGATACCGTTTCTTTCGGCCGTGCCGGTATGCCTGGTGGCGCCCATCCTGGGCGCCGCGCAAGGCGCCATCGACGAGTTCATGCATATAGCGGGCGTTCGGGTGACGCGCGGCGCCGTGGCGGGCGGGGGCGGCAAGCTGCGCGAGTTCTTCCCGGTCCAGTCCCGGGTGGCGGAAGCGACGGCGCTGCTGGATGCCGCTCGCCTGCTCATCTATCGCGACACGGCGCAGGTCGAGCAGATGGCGGCGGCAGGGCATGCCATCGACGTTGCAACCCGGATCCGCAATCGGCGCGATCACGCCTTCGCTGCGCGCATGGCCCGCGATGCCATCAACGCGGTGTTCGACAATGTGGGCGGGAACGGGCTGGCGCTGGATCAGCCTATCCAGCGGTTCTGGCGCGACGGCAACGCCATCGCCAAGCACATAAGCCTCAACTGGGACGCGGTATCGTCCATGGTGGGCCAGCAAATGCTTGGCCTGGAGCCCAAGGGGCAGTATTAGCATCCGGTTTTTATTGCGGCGGCGGAATCCGGCAGCGGCATCCGCCCAAAACTTTGGTAGCACTATCCGAACTTAGAGGAGATCTGGTCATGCAAGGAAAAATAGGTCTGGAGGAACACTTTGCCATTCCCGAAACATTGAACGATTCGGCCGGATTCCTTCCGGATAATAGTTGGCAAGAACTGAGCAAGCGTTTGCTCGACATTCAGGAATACCGTTTGCGGCAGATGGACGACCACGGCATGGAGATGATGCTGCTGTCGCTGAACGCGCCGGCGGTTCAGGCCATACACGACACGGCCAAGGCGTGCGAGATCGCCACGCGGGCCAATGATTTTCTGGCCGAGCAGGTGGCCAAGCGCCCCGACCGATTCCAGGGCCTGGCGGCGCTGCCCTTGCAGGATCCGGAACGGGCCACCCGCGAACTGGAGCGCTGCGTCAAGGACCTGGGGTTCCGCGGCACGCTGGTCAACGGCTTCTCGCAAGTGGATACCCCCGAGAACGTGGTGTATTACGATGCCCCGCAGTTCGACGGTTTCTGGAAGACCGTGCAAGAATTGGACGTGCCGTTTTACCTGCATCCCCGCAATCCGCTTCTGTCGCGGGCCAGAATCTACGAGGGGCATCCCTGGCTGCTGGGGCCGACCTGGGCGTTCGGCCAGGAAACGGCGGTCCACGCCTTGCGCCTGATGGGCTCGGGCCTGTTCGACCGCTATCCGCGCCTGCGGATCATCCTGGGCCATATGGGCGAGGGCCTGCCGTACAGCATGTGGCGCATCGACAACCGCAATGGCTGGACCGACGCGCCCAAGGCTTACCCGGCCAAACGCACGTTCGCCGAGTACTTCCAGGAAAACTTCTATCTGACGACTTCCGGGAATTTCCGCACCCAAACCCTCATCGACGCCATTCTCGAAATCGGCGCCGACCGCATCTTGTTCTCCACGGATTGGCCGTTCGAGAACATCGACCATGCGGCGAACTGGTTCGATGCGGCATCCATCAGCGAGGCCGACCGGCTAAAGATTGGGCGAACCAATGCCGTAAACCTGTTCAAGCTGTAAAGTCGAACGGCGCGCTTCCTTGTTCCGGCCGGCTTTACGCGGTTCCCGGCCGGAGGGCTCCTTCCGGCCCAGAGGCATGCCTCGTCATGCATACAGCAAGGAAACATGAAATGGTATCGGCAATCAGTTCGGCCGCGGCGTCGTCGGTGGGCAATGCGGGCGGCGACAACAGTTCGCAAATAGCGGCGCTGCAAAAACAGATCAGCGCGCTCGAGAAAAAGCTGGCCAGCGTGCAGAAGGACTCGTCGCAGGCCAGCCAGGAACAGGCCCAGCTCATCCAGGCGCAAATCACCATGCTGCAGGCCCAGCTTGCGCAGTTGCAGGCCGAGCAGGCCAAAAGCACGGTCAGCGCTTCGGCGCAAAGCGTGTCCGAGGTGTCGGCAAGCTCCTCTTCCAGCCGCTCGCCCAACGGCATGCTGGGCGGCAACGTGGACGAATTCGTCTGATCCGCACACCGCAAGCGCAATAAAAACGGGCTCGTACAAAATACGAGCCCGTTGGTTTTTTGCCGCCGACGCGGCTGGCGCCGGCGATCAACCGATCTGGGTGCGGGCGAAGTTCAGGCGTTCCATGATGGGGGCGTCGGAGAAGCGGAACAGGTCGAACTGGGTTTCCGCCTGCAGCGACCACGAGACCCACGAAGGAATGACGAACATGTCGCCGATGTCGAGCTTGTGCTCGACGCCGTTGAGCACGACGGAGCCGCGTCCTTCGAACACCTGGAATACGGTGGAGCCGACCTCGCGGCGCACGGCCGTGGTGGCGCCAGCGCGCAGGCGATGGAATTCGGCGCGGATGGTGGACATGACGTCGCCGCCAGTAGTGGGGTTGACGTAGCGGACAGCGGCGTGCCCGGGCTCGGCGACGCCCGGGTGGCCTTCATCTTCGAGCCGCAGCTGTTCGGCGAGGGCGCGATCGGTGTGTTCCCAGCGGTAGGCGCCGATGGGCGAGCTGATGGTGTCCTGCAGGCCCGAAAGCGGGCGCAGGCCGGGATGACACCACAGGCGCTCTCCGCGGGAATAGTCGGGCGTGGTTTCGTCGGAAAGCTTTTCCGAGCCGAATTCGAAGAAGCCGACGTCGTTCTGGTAGGAGAAGGGGATGTCGAGCCCGTCGATCCAGGCCATGGGATGGTCGGTGATGTTCTGGTGGCCGTGGAAGTGCCAGCCCGGGGTGAGCAGGAAATCGCCGCGGCTCATGCGCACGGGGTCGCCGTTGACCACGGTCCAGACGCCTTCGCCCTCGACCACGAAGCGGAAGGCGTTTTGAGCATGGCGGTGTTCGGGGGCGGTTTCCTTGGGTCCAAGGTACTGGATGGCGGCCCACAAGGTGGGGCTGATGTAGGGGCGCCCGCCCAGGCCCGGGTTGGCAAGCCCGATGGCGCGGCGTTCGCCGCCGCGGCCCACGGGAACGAGATCGCCGGACCGCTGCGCCAGCGGATACAGTTGCGACCATTTCCAGACATGCGGCACGGCTTCCGGCGCGGGGTGGCGGGGCATGAGGGTGCCCAGCTGGGTCCACAGAGGCATCAGGTGCAACGACTCGAAATCCGCGTAAAGCTTGCGCAGTTCCGGAGTGTCGTCCGGCGCCATGGCGTTGTGGGCGGGTTGTTGGTCGATGGTTGGGGTGTCTGTCGTCATGGCGCTATTTCCTCATAGGGGTGGCTCTGGCCGAACCAGGGTTGAGCCAAGTATGTGCATGGGTCTGATTTTAGCGCGCCCGGGGGCTGCGGTAGACTGGAGTCCCGTTTGGCGCCGGTGCCTGTCTATGATCCACCCACTGTTTTCCCGTATCCTGTCGATATGGCGGGGCATGCTCCGCCAGGTGCAGGACCCCGCGCGCCGCTACCGGCATGCGAATCTGCTTCACGCGGTCAGGGTTGCGCTGGGTTTGCTTGCGTCCATAGCCTTGACCACCGGCATAAATCTGCCGCATGGAGAATGGGCTTCGATCACCGTGCTGGTTGTCATCGGAGGCCTGCAGCATCACGGCAATATCCGGCGCAAGGCGGCCGAGCGCGCTTTCGGCACATTGATCGGGGCGGCGATCGGGTTGCTGGTGATATTGCAGCAATCGTATTTGCACCAGCCGCTGCTCAGCTATCTGCTTATCCTGGTCGCCTGCGGGTTCTGCGCATATCATGCCATCGGCAAAGGCGGGTATATTGCCCTGCTTTCCGCAATCACCATCCTGATCGTCGCGGGCCATGGCGACAGCCCCATGGCCGATGGCCTCTGGCGTTCGGTCGACGTTCTGGTGGGCATAGCCATTGCCTTGCTGTTTTCCTTTGCCTTTCCGCTGCATGCCACGTATTCGTGGCGCTACAAGTTGGCGGATGTGTTGCGCGGCTGCGCCAGGACATATGCCCTGATCGTCACGCCGGCCTTTGTCGAAAAGGGCGAGCTGCAAGCGGCTCTGGTGCAGTTGAGCGCTCAATTGGTGCAACTGCGTACGCTGATGCCGTGGGTTGCCCGCGAAATCAAGGTGTCGGCGGCGCAGCTTGAGGAAATCCAGCATGGTTTGCGGGTCGGCATCAGTTTGCTCGAGGTGCTTGCCGCCATGCGTCCGCAGGCCGGGGACGACGAGGCCCGCATGTTCATGCAGCAGCAACTGGCCGGCGAGAATCGCCGCCTGCACGATATGCTGATCGGCATGGCGCGCGCACTAAGGTTCGGCACCGTTGCCCGCCTCCAGGAAGACGCTGTCGCTGCGTCCGGGCAAATGGCGGATCCGGCGCCGCCGCAACTGGGAGGCTACGTGATGCTGCTGCACCGCCTGCAGAACGAGTTCGACACGCTGAGAATGCACTTGGCCGCCACGGCGGATCGCTGGAATATCTGACGGCGCTTTGAGGAACAAAGGCCCGGTTGTGCACCGCCTGTCGCCATCAGCGCAACTGGCCGGCTTCGCGGATGAGGGCATTGGCGAATGCCTCGGCGGCGGGCGTCAGCGGCAGGCCCTCGCGGCGGATCAGGCAGATTCTTGGCGCGCTGATATTTTCGCGCACGCGTATTTCGCTTAGCGCGTGCGATGTCAGTGGGGAGCCGGCCCATTGTTCGGGCAGAAAGGCCAGCAGGTCGCTGCTTGAAAGCAGGGAAACCAGGGCAAGCAGCGATTCGCATTTCACATCGGCGCGGGGGATGGGCAGGCCATTGTTCCGGAACTGCTGTTCGAATTCTGTGGCCCGGGGACCGGCGGCGCCCGTCAATATCCATTCGGCGTCGACGAGATCGGCCAGGGAGCTGGCGCCGCAAAGGGGGTGATTGCGCCGGCCGACCACGGTTTGGGTTCCTGTGAAAACGGGCTCGATGTTGAATTCCTTGCTGAGCGCCTGCGAGGGAAAGGGGCCCATCGCGAAGTCCAGCGTGCCGTCGCGCAAGCCTGGCAGCATCAGGGGAAATTGCCCGTCCACGATGCGCACCTGGGCCTCGGGGTAGCGCCGCCTGAATGTCTTGAGCGCGTTGGACAGAAACAGCATCGACGGCGTTCCCGACAAGGCCATGGCGACATGCCCGCCTTTGCCGTCCAGCAATTGTTCCAGCTCGTCCTTGCCGCGATTCAGCTCGTTGGTGGCAAGCTCCGCGCGGGCGAGGAAGCGCCTTCCGAACGCATTCAGTACCGTGCCTCGCGCCGTTCGCTCGAACAGCGGGGTGCCAAGCATTTTTTCCAGTTGGCGAATGCTTTTGGTCAGGGCCGGCTGGGCGGCGTTCAGGTCGCGGGCCGCCTGGTGGATGCTGCCCGACCGGGCGACGGCAATGAAATCGCGGAGTTGATGAAGCTTCATTAAGAGATGCCTATTGGGAATCTATGGATATAAATTGCCATCTTTTGAATATCTATTAAATCACGTAAATTTTCTGCATGCGTCTTATCTGGCGATTTATTTCATACAGGAGAATTCATGTCGTCGAATTCAAAAGCCTGCCCCGCCTCTCCCGACGAGGCTACCGTCCTGATCGTTGGCGCCGGCCCCGTAGGCCTGGGCCTCGCCATCGAACTGGGATCCCGGGGAATCGATTGCGTGCTCGTCGAGCAGAACGATCGGGTGGGCTATAACCCCAGGGCCAAGCTTACCAATGTGCGCTCCATGGAGCTGATGCGCCGGTGGGGGATAGCGGATCGGCTTAGAAGCGCGTCACCAATGCCCAAGGGTTATCCCTCGGATGTGGTGTTCGCCACCCATTTGAACGGCCCTCTCCTGGCCCGCTTCGAAAATGCCTTCTACACGAAATGCGATGGCTGCGAGTGGTATTCGGAATCGGCGGCCTGGCTGCCGCAGTACACCCTGGAGCAGGTGCTGCTGGATCGCGCCCTGGAGCTGCCCAGCGTGTCGATTTGCTTCAGCACCCGGCTCGAATCGTTCACCGATGACGGCCACGAAGTCGCCGCGGTGGTTACGGATCTTGCGGCCTCGGCCAAGCGCACCGTGCGCGGGCGCTATCTGGTCGGCGCCGACGGCGGACGCAGCCGCGTGCGGGAGCTCCTGAACATAGGCATGAGCGGCCTGGGCGCCATTTCGCCGAACTTCAATGTGCTGTTTCGTGCTCCGGCACTGGCATCGATGCACGACAAGGGGCTGGCGGTCCAGTACTGGATGGTGAATTCCACGGTCCCCTCGCTGATGGGCCCCATGGACGAAGACGGCCTGTGGTATTTGATTGCAACCCGAATCGGGAAGGGCGTGGATCCCGCCGCCATCGATGCCAAAGAACTCGTCCGGATGGCCACCGGCCTGGATTTCGACATGGAGATCATAAGCCGCGACCCCTGGGTGGCGCATCGCCTGATCGCGGATCGCTATCGGGTCGGCAACGTGCTGCTGGCGGGGGACGCTTGCCACTTGCACCCGCCGTTCGGCGGCTTTGGCATGAATATGGGCCTGGGCGATGCCGTGGACCTCGGCTGGAAGCTGGCCGGCGTCATACAGGGCTGGGGGGGCGAGGGCCTGCTGGACGGCTATGAAACCGAGCGCAAGCCCGTGCACGAGCGTGTCATGGACGAGGCCGTGACGAATTATTCCCTGGTCGGCAACCAACTCGTCAACGAGAACATCGAGCGCGACGATGCGGTGGGCGAAACCGCGCGCGCCGAGCTTGGACAGACCATTCTGTCGTCGAAGCTGCGCGAGTTCCGCAATCTTGGCTTGATACTCGGATATCGGTACCAGAACTCGCCGTTGATCGCCGAAGAGGCCGGCGATGCGCCCGCCGAAACGGTGACGGAATACTATCCGTCCGCTTATCCAGGCCGCCTTGCGCCGCATTTCTGGTTCGAAGACGGCGGCTCCGTCTACGACCATTTCGGGCCGGGCTACACCTTGCTTACGGAGCAGGACGGGGATTGCGCCGATTGCGTGGCGCTGCGGGAGGCCGCGCAAGGGGCGGGTGTTCCCCTGGCAATCGTCCATGTATCGGGAACGAGGTTCCGCGAGCTTTATGGATGCGGGCACGCGCTGGTGCGGCCGGATCAGCATATTGCCTGGCGCGGGCAGGCCTTGCCGTCGGATGTCTTGGTCCTGCTCGATAAGGTGCGGGGATACAGCCGGCAGCCGGCCTAGCCGCGGGTTGTTGGAGGAGGCCTGCGCCTGGGTAAAGCCCTGTGTTCCGCGCCGGCCGGAATGGTTTTTTTTGGAGACAACACATGACGCAAAAAATAAATGTGCGTGCCGAAATCGAAAGCGCGCCGATAGGGAAATTCCACTGGTTCTTCGGGGTCTTGCTTGGGATCGTGATGTTTTTCGACGGGTATGACCTGTTCAACGCCGCCTATGTCATTCCTCTGGTCAGGACGACCTGGCAGCCGTCTTCGTCCATGATAGGCATCATGCTGTCCAGCGGGATCGCCGGGCTGACCATCGGCTCTGTGCTGCAGGGGCTGCTGGCCGACCGCATCGGCCGCCGCCGCGTCATGCTGATCGCCCTCTGGGTCTTGACGGCCTCGAACGCGCTGCTTGCCTTCGCGGTCGATTCCCCAGTGTCCTTTACCGTGTGCAGGCTGATCCTGGGCATGTCGCTGGGGATGATCACGCCGCTGGTGATTACCTATATCAACGAGCTGGCGCCGAAAAAGGTCGCCAATATCTATACGACGCTGGTGTTCATCGTCGGGTTTTCGCTGGGCGGGATCTTTGCCGGCATCATCGGCATCGCCCTGGGCCAGAGATACGGTTGGGAGTGGATCTACGTCGTTGGCGTCCTGTGTCTTGTCGTGTCCATTGCCGCGCAAGCGTGGTTTCCCGAGTCGATCCGGTACCTGGCCCTGCGCGGAGACACCGAGCGCGTGCGGCAACTGCTTTCCAGGCTGCGGCCGGAGCGCTCGGGCGCGTATGCGGCCGCCGAGTTCGAAATGCCCAGGCCAAGCAGCCAGGCCGCGTCGGTCACCGTGCTTTTGTCACCCGTCTACCGACGCCGGACCCTCATCAGCTGGGTGGCGGGCTTTCTTGGCTTGTTCTGCGTGCATGGCCTTACCGGATGGCTGCCGACCCTGGTCATACAGAAAGGCGCGGGCATTTCCTCGGGCTTTGCCTACGGATCGCTGGTCATGGTTGCCGCGTTGTTCGGCGCCCTGGCCTGCGCCTGGCTCGCGGACCGCATCAACAGCCGCGCAATTTCCATGGCCGTCGGCTATGTGTTTGCGGGCGTTGCGATGATTTGCCTGGGCATGTATTCAAACCAGTGGGTCATTATCGGGCTGGTCGCGGCGACGGGATTCTTCCTGTTCGGGGCTCAGGCCGTCATGAACAACTTCCAGGCCATGTCTTATCAGACCGAGGTAAGAGGCACCGGGGTCGGAGTCGCCATTGCACTGAACCGGGTTGGGGGAATACTGGGGCCGTTCCTGATCGGGGTTCTGCACAGCATCCATCCCGCACCGAAATACACTTTCTTCGCCTTGGCGGCTGCGCTGTTCCTGGCCGCTGTCACCGTGTCGTTCGCCCGCCGCAACATGGTGTCGACGGACTCGGCACCGGACTCCCTGGCGCAATTGCAGCATTGATGGCGGGCCGGCGGCCCCTTGCTCTGGTAAGGTGCCGTTGTTGCCAAGGTATGCGTCGATCGAAGCGGGCGAACGTCGTCCACCCGCTTCGGCGCGGAGGCTACTGCAGCGTGCCGTGCGAGGTCTCGCGGGTGCTGAACACGGCGCTGCAGGCCACGATGCAGATCAGTACGAAATAGGCGACGGCCCAGGTCAGGGCGCCGCCGCCGAATGCCAGCAGGGCGGTGGCGATCATGGGCATGAGCCCGCCGCCGAGAATGGTGCCGAACTGCCGGCCCACCGAAACACCGCTCAGCCTGAGCTTGGCGTCGTTGAACTGTTCCGGATAGAAGCTGCCGGTGACGGCCAGGGACATGGGCTGCAGGATGGCGCCCGGGATGGCCATGGCGATCAGGATGACCGTGTGGTTGGCGGTGGCCAGCAGCGGAAAGAAAATGAACAGGACATACAGCGCTGACAGGGCATACGAGCCGAAGACCAGCGGCTTGCGGCCGATCTTGTCGGACAGGCAGCCGAACAGGGGATTGGTGGCGATGCCGACGACATTGCCGATGACCACGCCGGCCAGCAGCGTGCCGCGATCCAGGTGCAGGGTGGAAACGCCGTAGGACAGGCCGAATATGGATGTGAAGTAGAACGTCGAGGATTCGGCCATGGCGCATAGCAGCACGATCAGGGTGGGGCGCTTCTGGTGGCGGAACACCTTGGCCAGGGGAATCTTTTCCGGGGCGGTGTCCTTGATGGCGGCCAGGAATACCGGCGATTCTTCGACCTTCAGGCGGACATAGAAGCCGATGGCGAAGATGATGGCGCTGGCGATGAAGGGAATGCGCCAGCCCCAGGACAGCAATTGCTCGTTGGGCAGTATGGCCACGGCAAAGGCGGCCAGGGCGCCGAGCACCGTGCCCGCCGCCGCGCCCGATTGCACGAAGGCCGCGAACAGTCCCCGCTTGCCGTCGGGGGCGCTTTCGGTTGCCAGCAGCGGCCCGGTCGCCGATTCGCCGCCAAGGGCGAAGCCCTGCAGGAAGCGCAGGATGACAAGAATGATGGGAGCGGCGATGCCGATCTGGAGGTGGGTGGGCGTAAAGCCGATGGCGGTGGTGCTGACGCCCATGAGGGTCAGCGTGGCAATGAGGATGGGCTTGCGGCCCAGCCGGTCGCCGAAGTGGCCGAAGAACATGCCGCCCAGGGGACGGGCGGCGAAGCCCACGGCGAAGATGCCGAAGACGGCAATCGTCCCCGCGAAGGAGCTGTATTCGGGAAAGAACAGCTTGTTGAAGACCAGCGGCGCCAGGAATCCGTAGATCAGGAAGTCGTACCATTCTATGGTGGTGCCCAGGAAGCACGAGAGCAGCATGCGCTGGTTGGCTTTCGAGATGCCGGCTCGTGACGGTTGCTGGATGCCGCCTTGAATCGCGATGTTTTGAACAGTCATGTGTTTGTCTCCATGTGTTGCAGGAGGCGGGCTTTGGTTTTGTTTTTCGCCCGCCTTGTTATTTGGCTCAGGCCGGCATATAGACGGCTTTGCATTCCAGATAGGCTTTCAGGCCTTCCACGCCGCCCTGGCGGCCGACGCCCGATTGCTTGTAGCCGCCGAACGGAATGCCTGGATCCACCACCAGCCCATTCACCGAAACGTTGCCGGTGCGGATGCGGCGCGCCACTTTGTAGCCGCGTTCGGCATCCCGCGTGAAGATGGCGCCGCTGAGCCCGTAGCTGGAGTCGTTGGCGATGCGGATAGCGTCTTCCTCGTCCTCGTAGGGAATGACGCAGACGACCGGGCCGAAGATTTCCTCGCGGGCAATCGTCATGCCGGGATCCACATTGGCGAACACCGTGGGCTGTACATAGTAGCCGCGTTCCTGCGTGTCGACGGCCTTGCCGCCGGTCTTCAGCACGGCGCCTTCCTTGACGCCCTTGTCGATATAGCCCATGACGCGATCGAACTGGCGCCGCGTGGCGAGCGGCCCTATCTGCGTTTCGGGTCTGGCGGGGTCGCCGACGTTGACGGCTTCCACCGCGGCCACGAAGGCCTTGAGGAAGGCGTCCATGTTTTTCCTGGAAACCAGGACGCGCGTCAGCGAGAAGCAGATTTGGCCGCTGAACGGCATGGAGAATGGCACGATGGTCTGGATGGCCGAGTCGATGTCGGCATCGTCCAGGACGATGGCCGCCGATTTTCCGCCAAGCTCGAGGTTGACCCGGGCAATGCGTTCGGAGCAGGCGGCCGCGATGGCCTTGCCCGCCGCCGTGCTGCCGGTGAAGCTGATCTTGTCGAATTCAGGCTTGTGGATGAGGTAGTCGCCCACCTCCCGCCCCGCGGGCAGGATGTTTACGACGCCGGCCGGCAGCCCCGCTGCGTCGATGCACTCGGCCAGCAGCAAGGCGTCCAGGGGCGTTTCGGGCGAGGGCTTGGAAACGACGGTGCAGCCGGCGGCCAGCGCGGCGGCCAGTTTGTACGACAGGAGGATCAGCGGCGCGTTCCAGGGCGTGATGAGGCCCACCACGCCCACCGGTTCATGCGCCACGCGCGCCACCGCGCCGTCGCCGTATCGCCGCTCTTCCGTGAACTCATGGGTGTCGGCCAGGCCGGCATAGTATTCGAACAGGGCGATGGCGGTGGGAACCAGATAGGTGGCGAACGAAATGGGCGCGCCGACCTGGGCGTTCCAGACCCGGGCGAACAGGGATTCCCGCTTGCGCATTTCGTCGGCGATCTTGCGCAGGTAGGCGCCGCGTTCCTGCGGCGTCAGTTGCGGCCAGGGGCCTTCGTCGAAAGCCTTGCGGGCTGCCTTGACGGCCAGGTCGACTTCGGCGGTGGAAGCCTCTGGTACCTGCAGCATCAGTTCTTCGGTGACGGGCGAAACCAGGCTGAGTTTCTGCGCCGTGCTGGGCGCCGTCCACTGGCCGTTGATGTAGAAGCGGTTGCGGACGTTGTCCGAAAGTTCGGATTGGAAATTGAATCGGCTTTCCGGCATGGTTGTCTCCTTTGTTTATGGATAGGTATATTGCTTTTCCGGCGGGGTGCGGCTTTTTCAGTCGACGATGATCTCCAGCAGTGTCGGTTCACGGCAATTCAGGGCGGCTTGCAGCGCGGCTTTCAGGTCGGCTGGCTGCGATACGCGCTGGGCGGCGCAGCCGTGGCCTTGGGCGATGGTCACGAAATCCAGGCCGGGCAGGTCGGTGCCGACGGGCTTGTCCAGCTCGAATACGGGAGCAAAGCTGTTGAGCGCTTCGTAGCGGCTGTTGTTGAGAACGATGAAGGTGATGGGCAGCTTCAGTTGCGCCGCGCTCCAAAGGGCCTGGGTGGCGTACATGGTGGAACCGTCGCCCACCAGGGCAATGACCTTGCGGTCTTTTTTGGCTAGCGCCACGCCCACCGATGCCGGCATGGCGTAGCCAAGGCCGCCGCTGCTGCAGGCGTAGAAGCTTTCGGGGCGGTCGATGGGCAGGTGAGCCTGCATGATGGCGCGGCTGCTGGGCGATTCTTCGACGACGATGCTGTCCCGGGGGCGCAGTTGCGCCAGCGTGTGCATGACCAGGGCGGGGGTGATGGTGGCGCCGACGTCCACCAGCGGCGCCGGGCGGCGCCCGGCGGGCGCGGGACGCCGCACGCCGGCCGATTCGTTCAGCAAGGCGGCAATGCCATGCCGCAGGCCGGTTACCACGGCCGTGCCCACCGGCGCCCAGGCGGCTTGCGTGGGATCGTCCACCAATTGGTATAGTTGCGAACCGGCGGGTATGTGCGGGCCGAAGCCCTCCACGTGGTAGGTGAACGCGGGGGCGCCCAACGCCAGGATCAGGTCGTGGCCGGCCAGCAGGTCGACGATGCGTTCGCGGCTGGCGGGCAGGAAACCGGCAAACAGCGGATGGCTTTCGGGGAAGCTGCAGCGTCCCGAAAGCGGGGCTACCCAGACCAGCGCGTTGTGTTGTTCGGCCAATTGCACGGCCTGGTTCCAGGCGCCGTCGCGATCGACGCCGGCGCCGACGACGATGGCCGGGCGGGTGCATGCGCGCAGTGCGTCGGCGACGACTTTCAGTTCTTCCGGGTCGGCGCCGACGCTGCGGCTGACGCGGCGGGGCGGGAGGGGATCGGCGGGCGCGTCCCAATCGTCGACCGGCACCGACACCAGCACCGGGCCGCATGGCGCCTGCATGGCGGTGTAGTAGGCCCGCGCGATGGCGGCCGGCACGTCCTGGGCCCTGGCGGGCTCGCAGCTCCATTTGACGTAGGGCTTGGGCAATTCGGCTGCCTGCTGGGAAAACAGAAAAGGTTCGTAAGGCAGGATGGAGCGCGCCTGCTGGCCGGCGGTAATGACCAGCGGCGTGCAGTTCTTGTAGGCGGTAAAGATATTGCCCATGGCATGGCCTACGCCCACCGCCGAGTGCAGATTGACGAATCCCGCGTTACGGGAGGCCTGGGCATAGCCGTCGGCCATGCCGACGACGGTCGATTCCTGCAGGCCCAATATGTATTGGAACGCTTCCGGGAAGTCGCGGAACATGGGCAGCTCGGTGGAGCCGGGGTTGCCGAAAATGGTATCGATGCCGAATGACCGCAGCAGGTTGAATACGGCGGTTCGTACTGTGGTGGCTTGCGCCAGGGTTTCAGGTGCGATGGATCGCTGATCGCGCATGGTGTCTCCGTTTTTTGATCTTGCTTGAAAAATTATCTTTGGCTTGATCTTGCTTGAATATTGCTTTTTTTGAGCAAAGTCATAAAAATAAGGCATGACTTTGGATATTCGACAGCTCACGGCCTTTTTGGCCATTGTTCAAACCGGCAGCCTCGGGCGCGCGGCGCAGGCGCTGCACATTACGCAACCGGCCTTGAGCCGCAGCGTCAGGCAACTGGAGGAAAAGGTCGGCGTGCCTTTGTTCGAGCGGCACTCCAAGGGCATGGTGCTTACGCCCTATGGCGAGGCGCTTTTGCCGCACGCCAAGCTGCTGAAGGAAGAGTCGGCGCTGGCTCTCGACGAAATCGATGCGCTGCGGGGGTTGAGCAAGGGCACGGTTCGGGTGGGCGCCATTGCCAGTGTCGCCAGCGCGGCGCTGCCGCGCGCCATCGAGCGCCTGCTGCTGCGTTGGCCCGGCCTGCAGATTCAAATCATGGAGGGCGTGGACGACGTGCTGGCCGATGCCCTGATCAAGAACGAAATCGACCTGGCCATCGGCATTGCCCAAGAGGAAACCGACGAAATCAGCCTGGTGGCGGATTCGGGCTGGGAAGACCAGAGCGGCATTGTCGCCTCTACCAGGCATCCGCTATGGGGCCGGGACGGTCTGTCGTTTGCCGACCTGCGGCATGAGCGCTGGGTGCTGCCGCCACGCGGCACCAAGCCGCGCGAAGAGCTGCACCAGTTGTTTGCCGGGGCCGGGATGCCGCCGCCGCAGGTCGTGGTGGAAACCCGCTCGATCGTCACGATCAAGGCTCTGGTGCTGCGGGCCAACTTCTTCAGCAGCCTGCCCATGCCGTTGTACGAGGCCGAACGTGAGGTGAACACCATTGCGCCGCTGCCGATTCCGGGCGCCCAGCTCAGCCGGCACTTCTACGTGTTCCGCCGGCGCCGGGGGTCTTTACCGCGCACGGCGGTGCAGTTGCTGGAAGAGCTGCGGCATATTACGAGCCGGACGGATCTCGATGAAGCGGCATGAAGCCGCCTGGCGGGTGGCTGGCAAGGCCTCGCTGGCCGCCATGTCGCCGGCGTATTTCGGCATGGTCATGGCCACGGGCATTGTGTCGCTGGCCGCCAATATGCTGGGCATGGCGCTACTGGCGCGCGGGCTGTTCCACCTGAATATTGCGCTGTACGGCGTGTTGTGGGTGCTCATGGTGACGCGGGCGGTGTTCTGGCCCAGGCGGTTTTGCAACGACCTGGTCGATCACCTGCAGGGCTGGGGCTTTTTTACCGCGGTTGCCGCCTCGGGCATACTTGGCGAGCAGTTTTTTACCCTGGCGGCCGACGAGCGCGCGGCGTGGCTCTTGTGGGGCGTGGCGCTGGGCTTGTGGGTGTGCCTGACCTACGTCATTTTCATTGCCCTGATCATCAAGCCGAGCAAGCCGTCCTTGCGGCGCGGCATCAATGGCGGCTGGCTGCTGGCGGTGGTGGCGACCCAGTCGCTGGCTTCGCTGAGCCTTCTTCTTGTGCCGTATGCAAGTCCGCCCCGGCAAATTGAAATGGTCTTCTTCGCCCTGTCGATGTGGCTGTGGGGCGGCATGCTGTATATCTGGATGGTCTCGCTGATTTTCTACCGGGATACGTTTTTCCGGTTTTCGCCCGGAGACCTGGTGCCGCCGTACTGGATCAATATGGGCGCCATGGCCATTTCGGCGCTGACCGGCTCCATGCTGATTCTGCATGCGGGCCGGATTCCCTATCTTGCTTCGCTTGAACCGTTCCTGAAGGGCTTCACCATTTTTTACTGGGCCACGGGAACCTGGTGGATACCGATGCTGGTGGTGCTGGAAATATGGCGCCACGGCTACCGGCGTTTTCCTGTGCAATACGATGCGCTGTATTGGGGCGCGGTGTTTCCGCTGGGCATGTACGCGGCCAGTACGCATCAACTGGGCAGGGCGATGGGGTTCGCCTTTCTGGCTCCCGTCGCCGAGGCGTTCTTGTATGTCGCGCTGGCGGCATGGCTGATTACGTTTGTAGCTTGGGCCGCGCGGGTAGGGCGCGGCATTCTGCGCGCCACCTTGCCGCGCGGGCATCGTCCACGTTCCTAGAACCGGCGCGAAAGCGAGATATTGCCCGAGACGGACTGATAGCCCGAGCGGAACAACTGGCTGTTCACGCTGGCGCCCACGGTGAAGTTCTTGTCGACTTCGTAGGCAAGGCCGGCGGCCAGGCCCAGGGCGTCGCGTCCAGCGAGCTTGTTGCGGCTGGCGAAGGAGGCCTGCGGATAGCCGGCGAAAGCGGCCTGCTGCACATAGTCGTTGTCCAGCAGTTCGCGATCCCAGGTGGCCTGCAGGCTGGCGGTCAGCAGCGCGCCGCTGGGCCGCGCCAGATTCAGGCTGGCGCTTACGCCGATGCTCGACTGCAGCGAGTCGAAATGGGAGGACGAGAGCTGCAGGCGGCTGGCGTCGTTGCCCGATTCGGTCAGGCCGGGGCGGTTCAGGCGGGTGTAGTTCAGGGTGGCCAGCGGGCCCACGCTAAGCGATGGGCTCAATGCCCAGCGATAGCCGCCGCCGGCCATCAGGGTGCCGTTCAGGGCCGTCCAGTCGGCCCGATTCTTGGCCGAGTAGCTGTCGATGGCCAGGCGCCGGGTGAAGTGGGCATCTTCGATGCCCAACTGGCCCAGGCCGAACAAGTAGGGGCCGGAAGCAGGATCGGGCGCGTAGCCGGCCTGCAGGCCCACGTTGAAGGCAGTGCTGCGGCCCGACGCATGAAGGCCGTCGTTGACATTGACGGATTGGCCGCTGACGGCGCCGTACACGCCCCACGACCAGTCGGGATGCCGGCTGTCGAGCTTTTCGGCGCCGAAAGTCACGCCGTAGCTCGAGGCGTTTTGGCCGATCAGCGCGCCGCGAGGATTTTGGCTGGCGCCGCCGCCAAAGGGAATGGCAAAGCCGCTCCATTGGCCGTCGACCGCCGTGTCGCGCCGGATGGCCTGTTTGCGGGCGCTGATCTGGCCGGCGATCTGGCGTTCGCGGTTGAGCGAGCTGGCGGCCATGGCGCTGTAGGCCTCGGGCGAAATTTGGGGCAGGGCGCCGGCGACGGTGCTGCCGTCGGGCGCCGAGAAATCCAGCGCCTGGTAGAGCGGCTGAATGTCGGACCCGGCATAGCCGGCAATGGCGTCCAGCGCGCGTCCGGCCCGGCGTGCGTTGTCGTTCAAGGCATATTGGCTATAGGCGTTGTCCTGGCGCGTAATGCTCAACTGATAGTTGTTGCTTCCCAGCGTGCTTGCTGCGGCAAGCAGGGTTGGCGACGAGATGACGCTGTCCAGGGACGCGAAGGCTCCGGTGGTGGAGCCGGCCTGCACCAGGTCGCCGAGGCCCAGGGTCAAGGTAGTGCCGGTGGCATACCAGTCGGAAGCGGGGGCCAGGGTCAGCGTGCCATCCAGTGCCGCCGTGCCGCTGACGATGAGAGTGTCATGGGCTCCATGATTGTTGACCTCCATGAGCAGGTTGCCGGTGGAGGACTGCTCGTAGTCGCCGTTGATGGCGATGGTGCCGATGGAATTGCCGGGACTGACCGTGCCGTGATTGGCGAAAGCGCCGTCGGTGTTCAGGGTATAGGTGCTGTTGCCGCCCAAGGTGGCTCCCGGATCGACCACGACGCCGTAGAGTTCCTGTGAACCGTTCAGCGAGGTGTGTCCGCCCTTGGCGTTCACGACCAGGTTGTTGATGCCCTGTATGTCGCCATCGTAGCGCAAGGCAAAGCCTGGATCGGCCTGGCTCGTGGCTCGGCCCTGGCTGTCTGCCAACTGGCCGAAGTTGATGTGCGTAAGGCGTTGATCGCCGTTGCCGTCCTGCTGGTTGTAGCTGGAGTAGATGTTGCCTTGAATCTGGGCGCCGCGCATGACGTTGATGTTGTTCACCAGGGCGTTGTTCGAGATGTAGATGGCGGCAGTGTTGCCCGCCAGCCTGCCGGTCAGGTCGAAGTTGTCGACGAGCGCGCCGTTGAGTTCATCGAGGGGGGCTCGCTGCGTGCCGTTGACCGTATAAATGTATGAGCCCCGATAGTCGGTTTCATTTCCCATGGCATTGTTGCCGAAATCGAAGCTGGCGCCGATGCCCAGTTCGCCCAGGGCCTGCACGTCGCCGCGTTGGACGAGGTTGTGGTTCTTGCCATAGGCGAACATGATGCCGCGCCCGTTCAGGCCGTCGGCGTAGATGCGGGTTCCGGGCTGCACGACCAGCGTGTTGCCGGCGCCGTCCACGCGCACGCCGGCGCCGCCCGCACCCCTGGTGAGCAGGTCGGCCTGCTGGTAGACGGTGTTGTAGCTGCCGTAGATGTGCAGACCCAGGCCGAGGGTGGCGGTGTTGTACTGGCCGGGAACGTAGGCGGTGCCGGCGTCGTTGCGCAGGAAGTAGCCGTTGGTGTTGACCAGTTGCAGGCCGCTGCCGTAGACGGAATAACCGAAGAAGTTGCGGCGGTCGATGTTGTAGCCCATATCCTGCATCGCCGCCAGCTCGGCTTCCATGAACTGGGTATAGTTGCGATAGTCCTGGTGGCTCATGAGGCTGTTCTTGAGCTCGATATGGCTCATGTATCCGTTGTCGATGCCGCCATCGTCTGCATGGATGCGAACCGGCAGGCCGGGCATGGCGCCAGCCAGCACTTCTTGTACATGGGCGCCGGTGAAATAGGCCTTGTCGTTCCCTACGTCGAAACTGTCGGACGTATAGGGGTTGCGGCAGTCGGAGCAATATATGGCTTGTCCCGGTCGGGCCGGATTGCCGTTCTCGTCGCGCAGGTGCTGGGACCACGAGTCCAGCACGTCGCTGAAATAGGGAGTATCCGAACCTTCGCCGTCCTTGTCGTACGCAACCCCCATGATGCCCAGGCCGTGCGCCAGTTCGTGGAACGCAATGGCGGTCAGATCCGCGCCGACTTGCGCGCGTGGCAATTGCGAAGGCATGTAGGCCGGCAGGCTGTCCCAATTCATTTTCCCCATGACGAATTGGCCGTGGGAGCCGAAGGTCAGCGAGGGGTTCGTCATGCCGAACAGTACGCGTTGCAACTGGGTCAGGCTGGCCTGCCCTTCGGGCACGGCTGTGCTGCTGCCGAAGGCGTTTTCGTCGTCGACGGTGCCTATATTGATGATTGCGGGAAGCTGGCCGGGGACTGGCTTGATGATTTCGGCCCAGCGGTTCAGGGCCTGGAGTATCTTGTCTTTTTGCTGGTCGTTCAGGTTCCAGGTGGATCGCAGTATTTCGTCTTCGTCGCCCATGACCGGGCCGTCGCCCACATCCATGAAGCGGGCCTGGAATACGGGCTGGCCATCGGAACCGTAAGCCAGCCGGTATTCCAGAGCCTGGGCGCAATGGCCGGCCAGGGCAAGGGCTATTGCCAGGGCGAGCCTGTTTCGAATTCTCATGATTTCCCCATTTGATTTGTTGGCAGTGATGTGCCTGTTTGTCTTATGCATGCGCGCGGCGGACGTTCCGGAATCCTCGGCCGGGATTTTCCGGTGCTCCGCCATGCAAACCATGCTTCGCATGGCATGGTTGCCGTGATCGTGTTTGTGAGTGCGACGAGGAGGACGGAAGGACGGCGGAACGACGCGCTGCCCGCTTTTTACTATAAGTAAACAGGATTTACAACGTGTGAACCTGTTGCGAACAGGGGCTCCGGGGGCGACGACGCTGGCGGGAGGGCGCCATTTTCGGCGGCGGTTCATGTGGCTTGGCGTGACTGCATGGCGCCGCCCGCGCCGGGGATGCGCCGTGCCATAATGCCTGTTGTTTTCGCAAGGCGCGCTTTATTGCCGCGCCCGTTCCTTCGACCCAACGCAGGCACTTTTCAATCTTCCAATCATGACCGATCTCTCCGCGTTTCCCATTACCAAGAAATGGCCGGCCAAGCATCCAGACCGCCTTCAGCTTTATTCCTTGCCCACGCCCAACGGGGTCAAGGTTTCCATCATGCTCGAGGAAATGGGGCTGCCCTACGAGCCGCATCTGGTGCGGTTCGATGCCAACGACCAGACTTCCCCCGAGTTCCTGTCGCTGAACCCCAATAACAAGATTCCGGCCATCCTGGACCCCAATGGGCCCGAAGGCAAGCCGCTGCCCTTGTTCGAGTCGGGCGCGATCCTGGTTTACCTGGCCGGGAAAGCGGGGCAATTCATTCCCAAGGACGTGGCCGGGCGCTACGAAACCCTGCAGTGGGTGATGTTCCAGATGGGCGGCATCGGCCCCATGTTCGGCCAGGTCGGCTTCTTCAACAAATTCGCCGGCAAGGACTACGAAGACAAGCGCCCCCGCGACCGCTACGTTGCCGAGTCGCGCCGCCTGCTGGGCGTGCTCGAGCAGCGCCTGGCTGGTCGGGCCTGGATCATGGGAGACGAATACACCATTGCCGACATCGCCACCTTTCCCTGGGTGCGCAATCTCGTTGGCTTCTATGAAGCGGGCGACCTGGTGGGCATTGCCGACTTTCCGAATGTCGTGCGGGTGCTGGACGCCTTCCTTGCCCGGCCGGCGGTTGCGCGCGGGCTGAACATTCCCAAGCGCGACTAAGCCTCGTCCGGCTGTCGGGCTGCCCAGGGGCCGGCCGACGGTTTTCCAGAGAGCGGCGGGGGGTGTTGGCGGCCATGCCGCTTCCCCGCCATGGGTGCGGAAAACGGAATGTCTTCTTGATTGGTGTTTTTATGCGGCGGGGCCTATACTTTGCCGTATCGGGAACGTCGGCAAGGCGTTTCCCCGGCAAGGGTAGTAAGCGAGCGCGCCTGCGCGCAATTTCCTTCTTCCTCTGGAGAGCTCCATGGTCAACATGACTCGGCGCCAATTCTTCAAGGTAACAGGTACTACACTGGCGGGCTCCAGCCTGGCTTTACTGGGGGCCGCCCCCAGTCCGGCCCTGGCCGAAGTCCGGCAGTACAAGCTTGCGCGCATGACGGAAACGCGCAATACCTGTCCTTACTGTTCGGTGGCTTGCGGCGTACTTATGTACAGCTTGGGCGATGGCTCCATGAACGCCAAGGCCAACATCACGCACATCGAAGGCGACCCCGACCACCCGGTCAACCGGGGCACGCTATGCCCCAAGGGTGCGGCGCTGGTCGACTTCATCCATAGCCCCAACCGCCTGCAGTATCCCGAATACCGCGCGCCCGGTTCCGATAAATGGCAGCGCATGTCGTGGGACGAAGCCTACACTCGCATCGCCAAGCTCATGAAGGACGACCGCGACGCCAATTTCGTTGAAAAAACCGACGACGGCAAGGTGGTCAACCGGTGGACGACCACGGGCATGCTGGCGGCTTCCGCCAGCAGCAACGAGGTAGGCTACGTTACGCACAAGGTCATCCGCAGCCTGGGTATCCTGGGATTCGACAACCAAGCGCGTGTCTGACACGGCCCGACGGTGGCAGGTCTTGCCCCGACGTTTGGCCGTGGAGCGATGACGAACCATTGGGTCGACATCAAGAACGCGGATATCGTGCTGATCATGGGCGGCAATGCGGCCGAGGCCCACCCTTGCGGGTTCAAATGGGTCACCGAGGCCAAGGCCCACAACAATGCGAAGCTCATCGTCGTCGATCCGCGCTTTACACGTTCGGCGTCCGTGGCGGATTTCTACGCGCCCATACGCACCGGAACCGACATCATCTTCCTGGGCGGAGTCATCAAGTATTTGCTCGACAACGATAAAATCCAGCACGAATACGTGCGCAACTATACGGATTTCCCGTTCATCGTGCGCGAAGACTTCGCCTTCAAGAACGGCCTGTATTCCGGCTACGACGAGGCCAAGCGCAGTTACGACAAAGACTCCTGGGAGTACGAACGCGGCGAAGACGGCTACGTCAAGGTCGACCCCACGCTGCAGCATCCGCGCACGGTCTACCAATTGCTCAAACAGCATTACTCGCGCTATACGCCCGAAATGGTTTCCCGGGCCTGCGGCACGCCCCCCGAAAAATTCCTGAAGGTCTGTGAAATGCTGGCCTCCACGTCGGGCACCGACCGGTCGGCCACCATTTTGTACGCGCTGGGCTGGACGCAGCACACCATCGGTTCGCAAATCATCCGCACCGGCGCCATGGTGCAACTGCTGCTGGGCAATATCGGCGTGCCGGGCGGCGGCATGAATGCGCTGCGCGGCCATTCCAACATCCAGGGCCTTACCGACCTGGGCCTCATGACCGACCTCCTGCCGGGCTACCTGACGCTGCCCAGGCAGGCCGAGCAGTCGTTCGACGCCTATATCGACGCGCGCACGCAGAAGCCGCTGCGTCCCAACCAGCTCAGCTACTGGAGCAACTACAAAAAATTCCACGTCAGCCTCATGAAGGCCTGGTGGGGCGATGCGGTAAGCGCCGAGAACAACTGGGGCTTCGACTACCTGCCCAAGCTGGACAAGACGTACGACATGCTGCAGGTCTTCGACCTGATGAACAAGGGCGAGATGACCGGCTACATCTGCCAGGGCTTCAACCCCCTGGCGGCCGCGCCGTACAAAAAGAAGCTGCTCAGCGCCTTTTCCAAGCTCAAGTTCCTGGTCGTCATGGACCCCCTGGCCACCGAAACCGCTGAATTCTGGCGCAATGTCGGCGAGCACAACGACGTGGACACCGCCAGCATCAAGACCGAGGTGTTCCGCCTGCCCACCACCTGTTTCGCCGAAGAGGAAGGCGCGCTGGTCAATTCGGGCCGCTGGCTGCAATGGCACTGGAAAGGGGCCGAGCCTCCGGGCGAGGCGAAAAGCGACATCGACATCATGGCCCAGCTGTTCGTGCGGCTGCGCAAGCTTTACCAGACCGAGGGCGGCAAGTATCCCGATCCCATCCTGAAGCTGTGGTGGCCGTATTCCAATCCTGAAAGCCCCACGGCCGAAGAGCTGGCCAAAGAATACACGGGGCGGGCGCTGGTCGACCTGACCGATCCGGCGGGCAAGGTATTGCGCAAGGCGGGCGAGCAGCTTGCGGGCTTCGCCGAATTGCGCGACGACGGCACCACCATCAGCGGCTGCTGGATCTACGCCGGGGCCTGGTCGGCGGCCGGCAACCTCATGGCCCGTCGCGACAACAGCGACCCGACCGGAATCGGCCAGACGCTGAACTGGGCGTGGGCCTGGCCGGCGAACCGGCGCGTGCTGTACAACCGGGCCTCCTGCGATCCTCAAGGCAAGCCGTGGAATCCGCGGCGCAGCCTTATTTCCTGGAACGGCAAGACCTGGGGCGGCGCCGATGTTCCCGACTTCAAGCTGGACGAAAATCCGGCGGGAGGCATGGGGCCGTTCATCATGAACCCCGAGGGCGTGGCCCGCTTCTTCGCTCGCAAGAGCATGGCCGAGGGGCCTTTCCCCGAGCACTACGAGCCGTTCGAGACGCCGGTGGGCTACAACCCGCTAAGCCCCGACGAGCCCCGGGCCACCAACAATCCCGCAGCGCGGGTGTTCCAGGACGACCTGGCGACCATGGGCAAGGCTGCGCAGTTCCCTCACGTGGGCACCACCTATCGCCTGACCGAGCATTTCCATTACTGGACCAAGAACCTGCGGATCAATTCCATTCTGCAGCCCGAGCAGTTCGTCGAAATCGGCGAGGCCCTGGCCAAGGAGCTGGACATACCCAACGGTTCGCGGGTCAAGGTGTCTTCCAACCGCGGCTATATCAAGGCGGTTGCCCTGGTCACCAAGCGGATCAAGCCGCTCACCATCGAAGGCAAGACCGTGCATCAGGTCGGCATTCCCATTCATTGGGGGTTCGTGGGCATCGCCAAGCCGGGTTTCCTGGCGAACACGCTGACCCCGCCCGTCGGCGACGGCAATTCACAGACACCCGAGACCAAGTCATTCCTGGTCAAGGTCGAGAAGGTCTAGGAGCGCAGCCATGGCATTGCAATCACTCGATATCAAGCGGCGCTCGGCCACCACTACTCCGTCTCCCAGTGTGCGTGCGCCGGCGGCCGGCAGTGTCGCCAAGCTTATCGACACCACCAAATGCATAGGCTGCAAGGCTTGCCAGGCAGCCTGCATGGAATGGAACGATCTGCGCGACGAAATCGGCGTCAACGTGGGCGTCTACGACAACCCCGCCGACCTCACCGACAAGTCCTGGACCGTCATGCGGTTTGCCGAGTACGAGAATCCCCAGGGCGACCTCGAGTGGCTGATCCGCAAGGACGGCTGCATGCATTGCGAGGATCCGGGGTGCCTCAAGGCCTGTCCGTCGCCGGGCGCCATCGTGCAATACACCAACGGCATCGTGGACTTCCACGAAGAAAACTGCATCGGCTGCGGCTATTGCATCACCGGCTGTCCCTTCGATATTCCGCGCATATCCAAAGACGATCACAAGGCCTACAAATGCACCTTGTGTTCCGATCGGGTGGCGGTGGGCCAGGAGCCTGCCTGCGTCAAAACATGCCCCACCGGCGCCATTGTGTTCGGCACCAAGGAAGACATGCGGCAGCACGCCGCCGAGCGCATCGTCGACCTGAAATCGCGCGGCTTCGAAAATGCCGGCCTGTACGACCCGCAGGGAGTGGGCGGCACGCACGTCATGTACGTGCTGCACCATGCCGACACGCCCGGGCTATACAGCGACCTGCCCAAGGATCCCGTCATCAGCCCCATGGTCGGGCTGTGGAAGGGCGTTGCCAAGCCATTGGGCGTGGCCGTCATGGCCGCTACGGCGCTGGCCGGATTCTTCCATTACATGACCAAGGGCCCCCTCGAGTCGGATGCCGACGACGAGCGCAAGGCCGAGGAGGAAATCCATCATGAATGAGGTCAAGAAGCCCCGAACCATCTTGCGCTACACGCCGGGCGAGCGCGCCAACCACTGGATCATCGCCATTACCTTCGTACTGCTGGCGCTGTCCGGGCTGGGCCTGTTCCATCCGGCGTTCTACTGGCTGACCAGCCTGTTCGGCGGCGGCACCTGGACGCGCATCCTGCACCCGTTCGTGGGCCTGCTCATGGTCGTCTGCTTCGCGGTGTTCGCCGTGCGCATGTGGAAGCACAACCTCATGACGCGGCAGGATGCCCAGTGGCTGCGGCAGTTCGGCGATGTCGTCAACGGGCGCGAAGACAAGCTGCCCGACGTGGGCCGCTACAACGCCGGCCAGAAGGTGCTGTTCTTTGCGCTGGTCCTGTTCCTGCTGGTGCTGCTGGTTACCGGCGTGGTCATGTGGCGCGTGTATTTCGGGGCGGTCTTCCCCATCGGGGCAATTCGCCTGGCTTCGCTGCTGCACGCCCTGTTTGCATTTTTGCTGATTTGCGCCATCATTGTGCATATCTATGCAGCCGTCTGGGTCAAGGGGTCGGTGCATGCCATGACGCAAGGCACGGTGTCGCCGGGTTGGGCCTGGAAGCATCACCGGGCCTGGTTTCGCCAGGTGTTCGGACTGCCCGCCCGGAAATAGCGTCTTGCTTCGCCATCCTGGTTTGGCGTGTGGCTGCCCCGCTTTGCGGAAGGCAGCCATATTTGTTTAGGAGAGCATATTGCAGCGAATTTTGCCGCGCGGCGAGATCGAAAGCCTGGATCGCACTTCCATCCCCCGCGTCCGCTTGCCCGATCGGGCGTCGGTTCTTGCCGGCAGGGCGGCGCGCTTGCGGCAATTGGCGCCGGATAACGCGGCGGCCGACTATCTGCTGCTGATGGCGCAATTGGTCGATGCGCAAGCGCATGTCCTGGCCGGCTTCTCGGCCCCCGAAGCCTCCGAAGAACACATCTCGCAAGCGCAGGCGCATGGCATGCCGCCGCTGCAAGCCATAGGGTGGCGGCGCGATCCGGCCTGGCGCAATATGCTGGCCGAGCTGCTCGACCACTTGCTGGCGGCCGGCATTCCGCATCCGGCGGCAAAGGTCTGTGCCGAGCTCAAGGCCCTGGCCGCCAGCGGCGCCGACGAGCTCGAAGCCATGGCTGATGCGGTGCTGGCCGAGCGCGACGACGCCATCGACAGTACCGTCGCGCCTTTCGTGATGGCGGCCCTGCAGGTCTATTGGATCGACCTGGCCAGCCGCTTCGACGAGCGGCAATTGCCGGTGGTCAGCCCGTTCGGCGTATGCCCGGTCTGTGCCAGCCTGCCGGTTGCCAGCGTGGTTCGAATCGGCGGCGCGCAAGATGGCTGCCGCTATCTGTGCTGTTCGCTGTGCGCGACGGAATGGCATCTGGTGCGCGTGACCTGCTCGCATTGCGAACAGACCAAGGGTATTGCCTACCATTCCATAGAAGGCGGCCGCGAAGGCGTCAAGGCCGAGTCCTGCGAGCATTGCCGCAGCTACCGCAAAATCTTCTACCAGGAAAAAGACTTCAACATCGAGCCCGTGGCCGACGACTTGGCAAGCCTGCCGCTCGATGTACTCATGGGCGAGGAAGGGTATTCGCGCGCCAGCGGCAACCCCTTGCTGTGGCAGCCTTCCCAGGGGTGAACATGGAATCCGCCCGTAAATCCAAGGTCGCGCTCGCCTCCGCGGCCGACATCCCTTCCGTGGACCGCTTGCTCAATACGCAGGCGGTCGTCCTGTTGCTGGCCGAATACGGCCGCAGCCAGGTAACGGCCATGCTGCGCAAGCAACTGGATGATCTGCGCCGGCAGGTATTGGGCGGCGAGGTGGCGCGCAAGACCCTGTTGCCCGAGACGCTGGCGCTGGATTTGCGCAACAGGCTCAAGCGCGATTCGGCGCCGCGCCTGAAGGCCGTATACAACCTTACCGGCACGGTGCTGCACACCAATCTGGGGCGCGCATTGCTGCCCGACGACGCTGTCCAGGCCGTGATGCGGGCGCTTACCGCGCCTGCCAATCTCGAATTCGATCTTGCCACGGGCCGGCGCGGCGACCGCGACGACCTTGTCGAGCAGCTTGTCTGCGAGCTGACGGGCGCCGAGGCGGCTACGGTGGTCAACAACAATGCCGCTGCCGTACTGCTCATGCTGAACACGCTGGGCAATCGGCGCGAGGTGGTCGTGTCGCGCGGAGAGCTGGTCGAGATAGGCGGCGCTTTCCGCATTCCAGACATCATGCAGCGCGCCGGCGCCCGCCTGGTCGAGGTGGGAACGACCAATCGCACCCACGCGGCCGATTACGCCAATGCCGTGGGACCGCGCACGGCCATGCTGATGAAAGTGCATTGCAGCAACTATGCGGTCACAGGGTTCACGAAAAGCGTGCCGGTTGCCGAGGTGGCGGCGATAGCCCGTAGCCATGGCCTGCCCACGGCGGTGGACCTGGGCAGCGGCACGCTGGTGGATCTTGGACGGTGGGGGCTGCCCCGCGAAGACACCGTGGGCGAAACCGTGCAGGCCGGCGCCGATATCGTGACCTTCAGCGGCGACAAGTTGCTGGGCGGGCCGCAAGCCGGCTTGCTGGTGGGCCGCGCCGACATCATCCGCCGCATCAAGAAGAACCCGCTCAAGCGCGCCCTGCGTGTAGGCAAGCTGACGCTGGCGGCGCTGGAGCCTGTGCTGGCCTTGTACAAGGCGCCCGAGTTCCTGGCCGACCGCCTGACGACGCTGCGCCTGCTGACTCGTCCGCGCGAACACATGGCGCTGCAAGCCTCGCGCCTGCAGCCTGTGCTGCAAAAGGCGCTGGGCCAGTCCTATGCCGTGCAGGACGTGCCGTTGTTCAGCCAGATCGGCAGCGGGGCCTTGCCGGTGGATCAACTGCCCAGCCATGGCCTGAAGATCGACTACGTGGGCACGGGTGGCAAAGGGCGCCATCTGGACAAGCTCGAGGCGCGTTTGCGGGGCCTGCCGCGCCCGGTTATCGGCCGCATTGCCAATGACGCGCTATGGCTGGACTTGCGCTGCCTGGAAGAGCATGACGAAAAGGCTTTCGTCGAGCAACTGAAGGTGCTGTCCGCATGATAGTGGGGACGGCGGGCCACATCGACCATGGCAAGACCACGCTGGTTCGCGCGCTTACCGGCGTGGAGACCGACAGGCTCAAGGAAGAAAAGACGCGGGGCATTTCCATCGAACTGGGCTACGCCTACACCCCGATGGACAACGGCGACGTGCTGGGTTTCATCGATGTTCCCGGGCACGAGCGCCTGGTGCATACGATGGCGGCGGGCGCCAGCGGCATCGATTTCGGCCTGCTGGTGGTAGCGGCCGACGACGGCGTCATGCCCCAGACGCGCGAACATCTGGCCATCCTGGAGTTGCTGGGTGTCGAGCGCGGGGCCGTGGCGATTACCAAGATCGACCGGGTGGATGCGGCGCGGCTCGCCGCCGCGAGGCTTGAGATCGAGGAGCTCGTGGCGGATTCCTTTCTGCGCGGGGCGCCGGTCTTTCCCGTGGATGCGGCGGCAGCGGATGCGCCGGGTGTGGACGCATTGCGAACGCATCTGCACGACAGTGCCAAGGCCATGGCGGCGCGCGGCGCCGACGGCCTGTTCCGGCTGGCGGTGGACCGAGTCTTTACCTTGCAGGGGCATGGCACGGTGGTGACCGGCACGGTTCATGGCGGCCGGGTGCTGGCCGGGCAGGAAGAGGCTTGCTTGCGCCTGATGCCGGCGGGCAGGCCTGTGCGTGTGCGCAGTATCCACGCGCAAAACCGGGCCAGTCCCTCCGGCAGCGCCGGCCAGCGCTGCGCGCTGAACCTGGCGGGCATCGAAAAGCAGGCAGTGGAGCGCGGGGCATGGATTGCCGATGCCCGGTGCTTTGCGCCGTCGCGTCACGTCGATGCGGTCTTGCGGCTGCTGCCGTCGGCGGACAGCCCCGTCCAGGCCTGGTCGCCGTTGCACATCCATCTGGGCGCGGCGCATTATGTGGCGCATGCTGTGCCGTTGGCGCCGGAGTCGCTGGCTCCGGGACGGGAAGGCCTGGTGCAGTGGGTGTTCGACGAGCCGGTCTGCGCCATGCCGGGCGACCGTTACATTGTGCGCAACCCGCAGGCCAACCGTACCGTGGGCGGAGGCCGGGTGCTGGATCCCAACGCGCCTGACCGCAAGCGCCGCACCCCGCAGCGGCTGGCCTGGCTGGACGCGGTGTCCGCCATGCTCGACGGAGAGGGTATCGAGGCCTTGCTGGCGCAGGCTCCGCAGGGGCTGGACGAAGAACGGCTGACCCGCCTGGCCGGAAAAGACGCAGGCACCCTGCCGGCGCCGGACGGTGCCGTCTGGATCCGAGGGCAGGGCGCGCAGGCGCCTCGCACGCTGATCCTGCGCACCAGTTGGGATCGTCTGGGCGGCCGGGCGCTACAGTCGCTGCAGGAGTTTCACCAGGCCGCGCCCGATGAAGCGGGTGTCGGGGCGTCGCGGCTGCGGCGCATGGCCTTGCCGGCCCTGCCCGAAGCATTGTGGCAGTCGCTGTGCGACGAGTTGCTGGCCGAGGGCCGCGTGCAGCGCAACGGCCCCTGGCTGAGGCTGCCCGGCCACGCGGCAGCCATGTCCGGCGCGGAAAGCTCGCTGGCGGGGCGTGTGCTGCCGCTGATTCTTGCCGGCGGGTTCGACCCTCCGTGGGTGCGCGACCTGGCCTCCGAACTTGGTGAACAGGAAGACGTGTTGCGGCAATTGCTGCGCAAGCTTGTCCGCGAAGGCCAGGTGCAGCAAATTGTGCGCGACTTGTTCTACCACCGCGAACAGGTGGCGGCCATGGCGGCCCTGGTTGCCGAGCTGGGCGGAACCGACGGCGTGGGCGCCGCCCGGTTCCGCGACGCCACGGGCCTGGGCCGCAAGCGCGCCGTCCAGGTACTGGAGTTTTTCGACCGCGTCGGCTATACCCGCCGCGTGCGCGACCGGCATATGCTGCGCGGCGTCGGCGCGGTGTTTTTCGGGGAGAATGGGCGCGGCTGACTTCCCGGGGCTTCGGCGGTTTTCGTTGCCTGTGCGCCGAGGCTTGTGATCACCCGTCAGGAGACCGGTGCCGGAATCAGCCAGGCAGGCAAGGCTCCGCCAGCGGGACCGGGACGCTTGCGCGGGGAGAGGGCTATCATACGGTTTCACTGGAAAGCATTCGCGCCCGGTGGCGCGGCTGGGCTTCAAACCCAGTTGGGGGCGTCAGACGCTCCCAGGTAGGTTCGACTCCTGCTGCTTTCCGCCTTTCGCCTTGGCCGTCCCGAGGCGGAAAGCGCAGCTCTACACCCTGGAGATACCACCATGACGCCATCGATAGCCGTCACCGATACACCGCGGCTGACCTCTCTTTCGCACGGGGGAGGCTGCGGCTGCAAGATCGCGCCGGGCGTGCTTTCCGAGTTGCTGGCCAAGATGCCGATGGGGCAGGCGTATCCGAACCTGCTGGTGGGCACCGAGACCTCGGACGATGCGGCGGTATACAGGCTGAACGCCGAGCAGGCCTTGATTGCCACGACCGACTTTTTCATGCCCATTGTTGACGACCCCTACGATTTCGGGCGGATCGCGGCGACCAACGCGCTGTCCGACGTCTATGCCATGGGCGGGTCGCCCATCATGGCGCTGGCCATCGTGGGCATGCCGATCAATGTTCTGCCCAGGGACGTCATTGCGCGCATCCTCGAGGGCGGTGCTTCGGTCTGCGTCCAGGCAGGCATTCCGGTTGCGGGCGGCCACTCCATCGATTCGGTCGAGCCCATCTACGGGCTGGCGGTCATGGGCCTGGGGCATCCGGATCGCATCAAGCGCAACAAGGACGCCCGCGCCGGCGACGTGCTGATCCTGGGCAAGGCGCTGGGCGTCGGCGTGCTGTCGGCGGCGCTCAAGAAGGGCATTCTGGACGAGGCGGGCTATGCGGCCATGCTGGCTTGCACGACCCGCTTGAATACGCCGGGCATTGCGTTGTCGGCGCTGGCGGACGTACATGCCGTGACCGACGTGACGGGTTTTGGCCTGCTTGGCCATGCGGTCGAAATGGCGCAAGGAGCGGGGCTGACCGCAACCATACGCCTGGACGATTTGCCGTGGCTGCCGGGCGTCTGCGAACTGGCGGTCCAGGGAGTGATTACCGGCGCGTCGGGCCGCAACTGGGCGGCATACGGCGCCGCCGTCGATCTGCCCATCGGGCTGGACGACGCCTCCCGCGCTTTGCTGACGGATCCGCAGACCTCGGGCGGCCTGCTGGTGGCCTGCGCCCCGGAAGCGGCGGCTCGGGTGCTGGATGTCTTTCATTCCGAAGGTTTCGGCCAGGCGGCCGTGATCGGTCAATTCGAAGCCGGCGAACCGCGGGTTCGAGTCATATAGTTTTTTTGCCTTTTGGCCGCTGCCGCCAGTTTGCGGTATAGTCACCGCTATATAGTCAACAATATAGCGGTATCGTGATGAAGAACGAGTCGCGTCTGAAAGGGCGGTTGGAGGTCGAAACGGAGCTGGGGGCCTTTCTTGGAGGCACCCGCATCCGCCTGCTCGAAGGGATTGCGCAGCATGGTTCCATTACCCAGGCTGCCAAGGCCGTGCCCTTGTCGTACAAGGCGGCCTGGGACGCCATCGATGCCATGAACAACCTGGCCGACCAGCCGCTGGTCGTTCGCACCGCGGGCGGCAAGCACGGCGGCGGGACCCAACTGACCGATTACGGCCGGCGTGTCGTGGCGCTGTACCGGGCCCTGGAGGCGGAATACCAGGGCGCCCTGGATCGTCTGGCCGCGGGCATGAACGAGGGCGAGGCGGGCAGCTTCGATCAGTTCCGCCATTTGCTCAGGCGCATGTCCATGCGCAGCAGTGCGCGCAACCAGTTCGCCGGCGTGGTTTCGGGACTGCGCATGGGCGAGGTGGACTGCCAGGTAAGCATCCGGCTGGACGATGTGAACGAAATCGTGGCGGTCATTACCCGCGAGTCCGCCGAAACCCTGGAGCTGGAAGTCGGCAAAGAGGCCTATGCGCTGGTCAAGTCCTCGTCGGTGCTGCTGATGGCGGACGCGGACGTGCGCACCAGCGCGCGCAACCAGCTTTGGGGCGAGATCGAGCGCGTTCATGCCGGCCCCGTCAATACCGAAGTCGTCCTGAGCCTTGCACAGGGCAAGTCGGTCTGCGCCGTGGTTACCCAGGACAGCGCAGAACGGCTCGAACTTGCGCCGGGCGGACGAGCCTGCGCTATCTTCAAGGCCTCGTCCGTCATCGTGTGTCTTTGATTGCCAAAAAGAGGAAGGAAAAATGTCTGTGATCCGCAATAAATTCATCGCCCTGGCTGCCGCGGTGGTCGTCTCGATGCCGGCCATGGCCGATGAGGTCCAGGTCGCCGTCGCGGCCAATTTCACGGCGCCCATGCAGGCCATTGCCGCCCAGTTCCAAAAGGACACGGGCCATACGGCCAAGCTGTCGTTCGGCTCGACCGGCAAGTTCTTTGCGCAAATCCAGAACGGCGCGCCGTTCGAGGTGTTTCTGGCCGCGGACTCCAAAACGCCGGCCAAGCTGGACGCCGAGAAAGCCACGGTGCCGGGCAGCCGGTTCACCTATGCCAAGGGCACGGTGGTCTTGTGGAGCAAGGACGACAAGCTGGTCGACCCCAAGGGCGAGATCCTGAAGACCGGCAATGCGGCGCATCTGGCCATTGCCAATCCCAGGACCGCGCCGTATGGCGCCGCCGGGGTGCAGACCATGGAAAAGCTGGGCGTGGCGGACAAATGGAAGGACAAGCTGGTTCAGGGCGAAAACATCGCCCAGACCTACCAGTTCGTGGCGACCGGCAATGCGCCGCTGGGTTTCGTGGCCTTGTCGCAAGTGTTCAAGGACGGCAGGATCACCAGCGGTTCGGCCTGGATCGTGCCCGAGAAATTCCACGATCCCATCCTGCAGGATGCCGTGCTGCTTAAGAAGGGCAAGGACAATCCCGCCGCGACGGCTCTGCTCAAGTACCTGAAGAGCGACAAGGCCCACGCCATCATCAAGTCCTACGGCTACGGTTTGTAAGCACGGCGGCGTTTCATGAGTGCGGTCGATCTTTCGGCGCTTTGGCTCACGCTGCAGCTGGCCCTGGTGGTAACGGCGATTCTGCTGGTGGTGGGAACGCCGATAGCCTGGTGGCTGGCGCGCACGCCGTCGCGCTGGAAGGGGCCGGTGGGCGCGCTGGTGGCATTGCCGCTGGTGCTGCCGCCCACGGTACTGGGCTTCTACTTGCTGGTGGTCATGGGCCCGAACGGGCCGGTCGGCCATCTTACGCAGGCGCTGGGGCTGGGCCTGCTGCCGTTCACGTTTCCGGGCCTGGTGGTTGCGTCGGTGCTGTATTCCATGCCGTTCGTGGTCCAGCCTATCCAGAACGCCTTCGAGGCCATGGGCGAGCGTCCGCTGGAAGCGGCCGCCAGCCTGCGCGCTTCGCCGCTGGATGCGTTTTTCAGTGTTGCCCTGCCTTTGTCCCGTTCGGGTTTCCTGACGGCGGCGATACTCGGATTCGCCCACACCGTGGGCGAGTTCGGGGTGGTGCTGATGATAGGCGGGAACATTCCCGACCAGACCCGGGTCGCCTCGGTGCAGATCTACGACCACGTCGAAGCCATGGAATACGGCCAGGCCCACTGGCTTGCGGGCATCATGGTGGCGATCAGCTTCCTGGTGCTGCTGTTGCTGTATACCCGGCGCGGCAGGCAGGGATGGTCGGTATGATCGAGGCGCGTTTCAAGGTGGAGCATCCGGGTTTCACGCTAGCTGTGGATCTGCATTTGCCGGCAAAAGGCGTGACGGCCTTGTTCGGGCCCTCGGGTTCGGGCAAGACGACGCTGCTGCGTTGCGTTTCGGGGCTGAACCGCGCTTCGCAGGGACGCCTGGTGGTGGATGGCCAGGTCTGGCAGGACACGGACAAAGGGGTTTTCTTGCCGCCGCACAAGCGGCCGATGGGGTTGGTGTTCCAGGAGGCCAGCCTGTTCGCACACCTGTCCGTGCGCAAGAATCTGGAGTACGGCATGAAGCGGTCGGGCAACAAGGCGGGCGAGGGGTTTGCCGGCATTGTCGACCTGCTGGGCATCGGCGCCCTGCTGGAGCGCTCGCCCGGAAAGCTGTCGGGCGGCGAGCGCCAGCGGGTGGCGGTGGCGCGGGCCCTGCTGACGCGGCCGCGCCTGTTGCTGATGGACGAGCCGCTGGCGGCGCTGGACATCAAGCGCAAGCAAGAGATCCTGCCCTATCTGGAACGATTGCACGACGAGCTGGATATCCCGGTTCTTTACGTCAGCCATGCGCCCGACGAAGTCGCCCGCCTGGCCGACCACCTGGTGCTGATGGAGGCGGGCCGCGTGGCGGCCAGCGGCGGCCTGCGCGATACGCTGGCGCGCACCGACCTGCCTCCCATATTCCTGGACGATGCTGGCGTGGTGCTGGAGACCCGGGTGGGCAGTCATGAAGGAGATGGCCTGACGCGGCTGGATTTCGCGGGCGGACGGCTGTATGTGTCGCAGCGCCCCGAGGTGGTTGGCCGCCGATTGCGTTGCCGGATCAATGCGCGCGACGTGAGCGTGGCGCTTACCGCCAGCGCCGATAGCAGCATCTTGAACCTGCTGCCCGCGACGGTGGCCGAGGTGGCGCCGACGGATACGCCGGGACATATTTTGCTGCGGCTTACGCTTCCGGGCGGGGACACGCTGCTGGCCAGGATTACCGCGCGTTCGCGCGATGCGCTGGATATCCGGCCGGGGACGGCTGTCGTGGCTCAGGTAAAGGCGGTGGCCTTGCTGGGCTAGGCCTGTCAGTCCGTTGGGTTGACAGGCCCTGAATTCATGATGCGATCGAGGGCGAGGACGTCCTGAGCATCTGATTGATCTGGGGCAGGCACGAGCCGCAGCCTGTGCCGCACTTGAGGGTTTCCTTGATTTGCGTCAGATCCTGGCCTTCGGCGACAGCTTGCAGGATGGCCTGGTCGCTCACGTTCTCGCAGGTGCAGACAATGCGGGCGCGGTTTGCGGCGGGGCCCCGTCCCATGAGGACTTGCGTGGCATTTTCGGGCGCGATGCCGCTATCGGCCCACATCAGCAAGGTTTCATGGGCGCGCGTATCGCCGGCCAGCAGGAAGGCGTCGATGCCTGTTTGCGCGCGCTGGATCCGGCGCACCAGCCCGAGCGACGGATCGTCGAAAGCCAGGTCGGCGTGTTCCAGGTTCAAGTCGCCGATGAGCTCGGCCAGCAGGGACGGGTCGGCGGCCTTTGCTGCCGCCAGCCGTAGCCGAACCCCTTCGCCGCCCACGGCGGTGGGCAGAAGCACGGCGTAGGGAAACACCTTGAGCCATTTGGCAAGCTTGCTTCGCCACGGGCTTATCGAGCCGCGCACCCAAGCGCAGGCCTGCCAGGGGTATTTCACGGCTTCGATCCCGACGGCGCTGTGCTTGAGTTCCGGCTGGTGCGAGATGGGGTCGCGCGCATTGCCGGCTAGGGCGTTGACGCCTTCGCCGGCCACGAAGCCGCTGCCCCAGTGCATGGGCATGTAGGCCTGGCCGGACTGAATGTCCAGGGAGGCGCGGGCGGGCACGATGATATGGCCGCGGCGGGATCTGACCTTGACCAGCGCGTCGTCGTCGAGGCGATAGCGCCGCATGTCGGCCGGGTTAAGGGCAATGAACGGTTCTTCCGCATGCCGCGTCAGGGAAGGTACGAGGCCGGTGCGGCTCATGGTGTGCCATTGATCGCGCAGCCTGCCCGTGGTCAGGTGCAGCGGAAACTGCGCCGATACTTTTTCCGCGACGGGCGTATAGCCGACGTCGAGGAAGCCGGCCCGTCCGGTTTCGGTGGGAAAGCGGCCGTCTTCGTACAGGCGTGCGGCGCCTTGCCGACTGGTGGAGTAAGGCCATTGTTGCGGGCCTTCGGCGTCCAGCACGGCGTAGCTCAGCGCGCTGTAGTCGAGATCGCCTCCCTTGGTGCTGCGTGCGTGCTCGTCGAAAATCCGCGCTTCGTCGGCGTAATCGAATAAAGCGGCCTTGGCCGGCGCGATGCGCCCGGCCAGTCGCCGGGCGACGGCGCAAGCCAGCTTCCAGTCGGCCATTGCCGCGCCGGGCGGCGCGATGGCCGCCCGCACGCGGCTGATCCGCCGTTCGGAGTTGGTGACCGTGCCTTCCTTTTCGGGCCAGGTCGCCGCCGGCAGAACCAGGTCGGCATAGGCCAGGGTTTCCGTGTTGGTGAAGGCTTCCTGGACGATGACCATCTCGGCCTTTTGCAGCGCGGCCCGCACCCTGGCCTGATCCGGCAAGGATTGGGCCGGATTGGTGGCGGCGATCCAGAGCACTTTGATCCTGCCCTCCAGCACGGCGTCGAACATGTCGATGGCGGTGCGGCCGGGGGCGCTTGGCAGCTCCTCCACGCCCCAAAGGTCGGCGACTTCCTGGCGATGCTTGGCGTTGGCCGGGTCGCGGTGGCCGGGCAGCAGGGTTGCCATGCCGCCGGCTTCCCGCCCGCCCATGGCGTTGGGCTGGCCGGTCAGCGAAAAAGGCCCCGCGCCCTTCATGCCGATCTGCCCCGTGGCCATGTGCAAATGGATGAGCGCCGCGTTCTTGGCGGTGCCGCTGCTGGATTGATTGAGCCCCATAGTGTAGAGAGACAGGGCCGATCCGGCCTGGCCGAACCATTGCGCGGCCTGAACGATATCGTCGGCCGGCACGCCGCAGATGTCCTGCACGGCGCGCGGCGTGAATTCATGGATGCGCTGTTTGAGCGCCTTGAAGCCCTGTGTGTGCTGCGCGATGTAGCGTTTGTCGATCAAATCCTCCCAGACCAGCACGTTCAGCATGGCGTGGAACAAGGCCACATCCGTGCCTGGAGCAATGGCCAGGTGCAGGTCGGCGATATCGCAGGTGTCGGTGCGGCGCGGGTCGACCACGATGATTTTCATCTTCGGACGCGCCGCCTTGGCTGCGCTCAGGCGGCGGAACAGCACCGGATGGGCGTAGGCCATGTTGGAGCCGGCGATCATGACGGTGTCGGCGAAATCCAGATCTTCGTAGCAGGCGGGCGGGGCGTCGGCGCCCAGCGTGGCCTTGTAGCCCGACACCGCGCTGGACATGCACAGCCGCGAATTGGTGTCGATGTTGTTGGTGCCGACCAGGCCGCGCGCCAGCTTGTTGAAGACCGCGTAGTCCTCGGTAAGGAGCTGGCCCGAAAGATA
>Ga0180219_1000169_pt1 | contig 72019 bp, 74 predicted proteins | sample eDN3rd30CBELigMG_FD_151338 | JGI IMG/M metagenome (GOLD analysis project Ga0180219, IMG submission 151338) | Enriched Miracle-Growth compost microbial communities from Emeryville, California, USA - eDNA 3rd pass 30_C BE-Lig MG (version 2)... ...
TGTGGCCGCCCTGGAAGCGGACGACCGCGTCGGCGCGGCTGGCCAGCCAGTCGACGATCTTGCCCTTGCCCTCGTCGCCCCATTGCGACCCGATGACGGTAACATTTGCCATGATGCTGTCCTGCTGTGTGCGGGCTCCGAGGCCCGCGCGGCCTTAGCGGATTCCGCCGCAGAGGCAAGGGTCGGTGCTTGGAATATGCGGCGGGCAGGGTGGAAGCCGATATCGCCATCGCCTATCAGGCCCTTCCCCTCTAGGGAGGGAGAAGGAAATATATGACCGACGCCACCGCCCCTTATCACGCCCATGTCTATTACAGCCCCGAGGACCGTGAGGCGGCGGTCGCGTTGCGCGACGATTTCGGGCGCGACCCGGCGATCCTGCTCGTCGGTCCGATGGTCGATGCGCCCGTCGGTCCGCATCCGATCGCGCAATATGAGGTGCATTTCCTGGGCGCCTCGGTTCCGGCAGTGGTCGCGATGATCGAAAAGGCGGGGCTTCGCGCTCTCGTCCACCCGCTCACCGACGATGACCTCGCCGATCATACGAGTCTCGCGCGCTGGATCGGCGAACCGCTCGAACTCGATGTAAGTGTGCTCGATCCTCCGGGCGCGAACAAGGGCGTGCCGCGCTTCGGCGTTTCGGATTTCTAGGCCTCGACCGGCCCGTCCGGTCCCAGCATCCACCCGCAGCCCAGTCGCGCCGCTTCGTCGACGTCGGTCAGTGCCGCGACAGTCCGCCAGCCGTCGGCGCGCAGGCTCGCGGCGAGCGCGGAGTCGTGGCCAGGGGGCAGGAAGATGCGGCGTTCGCGCTCGTCCTCCTCGGCCAGCCCTTCGTCGATCAGCGGGTCGGGATAGAGCGAAAAGCCGACCGCGAGTTCCTCCTGCCCGCCGCCGACCGGGATCGCATAGCTGCCGCCAAGCCCGATATGCGCGCCCTGGCCGGGGACGAAGATCGAGAAGCCGAACCAGCTCTGATAGGCGAAGCCGTGGCGCTCGGTCGGGTCGAGGGTCAGGTCGACGCGCTCGCGCACCGGGGCGGCGATCGCTTCGATCGCGTCGAGGCGCCCGGCGAGTACGCCCGCAGCATCGAATGCGCGCAGGTCGGCGATCGCCCGGTCGAACGGCCCGGTCGCGCGCAGCAGCGGCAAATAGGCTTCGGCGCCGAGCCGGATCAGCGCACCGGCGTCCTTGGCGTCGAGCGCGTCGCGCAGGGCTGCGACGTCGCCCGCGACCGGCAGCGGCCCACCCGCGAGCAGATCGACGACATCGGGCAGGGTGAAGTCGAAGGTGACGCGGCCGATTCCCGCCGCTTCGAGCGCGTCGATCGCGACGGTCACGATCTCGCGCGCCGCGGCGACGCTGTCGCTGCCGATCAGCTCGGCGCCGACCTGCAGCATCTCGCGCGCCGGGCGGAGCTGGCTCGCGCGCAGCTTGACCACCTGCCCGGCGTAGCAGAGACGCAGCGGGCGCGGTGCCTGCGCGAGCAGCGAGGTCGCGATGCGGCCGACCTGCCGCGTGATGTCGGGGCGCAGCGCGAGGGTGCGCTGCGATACCGGATCGGTGAAGCGCAAGAGGTCGCGCGCCAACCGCTCGTCATCGCCGCCCAGCGTTTCGCGAAACTCGGCGAGCGGCGGCGCGACGCGGCCGTAGCCGTGCGCGCGCATCGCGTCGACGAGCGCGCGCGTCACGCGCGACGCCGCCTCCGCCTGCTCGGGCAGGCGGTCGCGGAGGCCTTCGGGCAGCAGGGCGGGGGCCTTGGTCATCGGGGTGGCCTTAGGATGGTGGCGAGAGGGATTCAATATTTCTCCCCTCCCGCTTGCGGGAGGGGTCGGGGGAGGGCCAGTTCGTTTTAGCCCAACTCTCGACATGCCCTCCCCTAACCCCTCCCGCAAGCGGGAGGGGGACTTGGGCCTAGAACTTCAGGCCCTTCACCGTCTTCACGCCGGGAAGCTGGCAGACCTGCCACAGCAGCGGCTCGGGCATCGGCGAATCGAGGCTGAGCAGCAGCACCGCTTCGCCCCCCGCGGCGCGGCGGCCGAGGTGGAAGGTGCCGATGTTGAGCCCCGCGTCGCCCAGCGCGCCGCCGATGCGGCCGATGAAGCCCGGCGCGTCCTCGTTGACGATATAGAGCATGTCGCCGGCGAGATCGGCCTCGACCTTGATCCCGAACATCTCGACCAGCCGCGGCTCGTTGTTGCCGAACAGCGTCCCCGCGACCGAGCGGTCGCCGGCTTCAGTCGCCACGGTGACGCGGACCAGCGTGTGATAATCACCCTCGCGGTCGTGGCGCACCTCGCGGATGTCGAGCCCGCGCTCGCGCGCGAGATGCGGCGCGTTGACCATGTTCACGCTGTCCGAATAGCGGCGCATCAGGCCGGTCAGCACCGCGGCGGTGATCGGCTTGATATTGAGCTCGGCCGCCGACCCCTCGACCTCGACCGAGATGGTGGTCAGATTGTCGTGCGCGAGCTGGCCGACGAGGCTGCCGAGCTTTTCGGCGAGGCTCATATAGGGGCGCAGCTTCGGCGCTTCCTCGGCTGACAGGCTGGGCACGTTGAGCGCGTTGGTGATGCCGCCGGTCAGCAGATAGTCGCTGATCTGTTCGGCGACCTGGATCGCGACATTGACCTGCGCCTCGTCGGTCGAGGCGCCGAGGTGCGGGGTGCAGATGAAGTTCGGGGTGCCGAACAGCGGGTGGTCGGCCGCCGGCGGCTCGGTCGCAAACACGTCGAGCGCCGCGCCCGCGACATGGCCGCTGTCGATCGCATCCTTCAGCGCCGCCTCGTCGATCAGCCCGCCGCGCGCGCAGTTGATGATGCGCACGCCCTTCTTGGTCTTGGCGAGATTCTCCTTCGACAGAATGCCCCGCGTCTGGTCGGTCAGCGGCGTGTGCAGCGTGATGAAGTCGGCCTTGGCGAGCAAGGTGTCGAGATCGGCCTTTTCGACGCCGAGCTCGATCGCGCGCTCGGGGGTCAGGAAGGGGTCAAAGGCGACGACCTTCATGCGCAGGCCCAGCGCGCGCTCGGCGACGATGCTGCCGATATTGCCGCAGCCGATCAGGCCGAGCGTCTTCTGCGTCAGCTCGACGCCCATGAACTTGTTCTTCTCCCACTTGCCGGCCTGGGTCGAGGCGTCGGCTTCGGGGATCTGGCGGGCGAGGGCGAACATCATCGCGATCGCATGTTCGGCGGTGGTGATCGAGTTGCCGAAGGGCGTGTTCATCACGATGACGCCCTTCTTCGACGCCTCGGGAATGTCGACATTGTCGACGCCGATGCCGGCGCGCCCGACGACCTTGAGATTCGTCGCGGCGGCGAGGATGTCGGCGGTGACCTTCGTCGCGGAGCGGATCGCGAGGCCGTCATAATCGCCGATGATCGCGATCAGCTCTTCCTTGGTCTTGCCGGTGATCTCGTCGACCTGTACCCCGCGCTCCTTGAAGATCGCGGCGGCTTTGGGGTCCATCTTGTCGCTGATGAGGACTTTGGCGGTGGTCATGTCGTTTCTCCGTCATCCCAGCGAAAGCTGGGATCGTTGGGAATGAATATGTGGGATAGCGGTCCCGGCTTTCGCCGGGACGACGTCATGCGTTGAGCGAGGCGTAAGCCCAGTCGAGCCACGGCCCGAGCGCTTCGATATCGGCGGTGTCGACCGTCGCGCCGCACCAGATGCGCAGGCCCGGCGGAGCATCGCGATAGCCCGCTATGTCATAGGCGGCGCCTTCGGCTTCGAGCAGAGCAGCGAACTTCTTGATGAAATCCGCGTCCGCCCCCGCGACCGACAGGCAGACCGAGGTTTTCGACCGGCTTGCGGGATCTGCGGCGAGGTGGCTGAGCCACTCGCGCTCCGAGACGATCTTGTCGATCGCCGCGGCGTTCGCATCGCTGCGCGCCTTCAGGCCGTCGAGCCCGCCGAGCGACTTCGCCCATTCGAGCGCGAAGATCGCATCCTCGACCGCGAGCATCGACGGGGTATTGATCGTCTCGCCCTTGAACACGCCCTCGACCAGCTTGCCGCCCTTCGTCAGGCGGAAGACCTTGGGAAGCGGCCAGGCGGGAATATGGCTTTCGAGCCGCTCGACCGCGCGGGGGCCAAGGATCAGCACGCCGTGCGCGCCTTCGCCGCCGAGCACTTTCTGCCAGCTGAAAGTCGCGACGTCGATCTTGTCCCAAGGCAGGTCGTAAGCGAATACGGCACTGGTCGCGTCGGCGAAGCACAGGCCGGCGCGGTCGGCGGCGATCCAGTCGCCGTCCGGCACACGCACGCCGCTGGTGGTGCCGTTCCAGGTGAACAGCACGTCGTTCGACCAGTCGACCTGGTTCAGGTCGGGAAGCTGGCCGTAATCGGCGCGGACGACCGTCGGGTCGAGCTTGAGCTGCTTGGCGGCATCGGTGACCCAACCTTCACCGAAGCTTTCCCACGCCAGCGTCGTGACCGGGCGTGCGCCCAGCATCGTCCACATCGCCATTTCGAAGGCGCCGGTGTCCGACCCGGGGACGATGCCGATGCGATGCGTGTCGGGCAGGCGCAGCATCTCGCGCATCAGATCGATGCAATGGGCGAGGCGCGTCTTGCCGATCTTCGCGCGATGCGAACGGCCCAGCGATTCGGTGGAAATCTTTTCGGGGGACCAGCCCGGCGGCTTGGCGCAGGGACCGGAAGAGAAAAAGGGGCGCGCAGGGCGCACCTGCGGCTTACTCACGTCTGTCATGTCAACTCTCCTTGCAGAGAGCACGCGCGGCGTTGGGACCGCGTGGCCCGGCGCCGCGTTTAAGGATGCCCGGCCGGCTGTCAAACGAATATCGCCCGCCGCACGAAATTTTCGGCTGGCCGCAGCGATGGTTTACAGCTCGTTAACCAATGTGTCGGTAAATTGACGCCATGGCGATCCCGACGCTCCTCCAGCCCCGGATGCTCCTTGCGGCCGCCGCGGCGCTGGCGCTGTCGGCCTGTTTCAGCACCCCCGACGCGATGAAGGGCGGTGCGGCAAAGCGCTCCGGTGGAACGGCGGCCCAGCGGCCGCATGCGACGGGCGCACCCTCCTTCACCAGCGCCGATGCCAGACAGTGCGCGGTCGACCTGCGGCGGGCCGGGGTGAAATTCACCCCGCTGCCGAACACGGATCATGGCGGCGGCTGCTCGTCGATCGATTCGGTGAAGCTGCTCGACATCGGCACGCCGGTCACCAACCTCGGCCCGATGACCTGTCCGCTCGCGCGCAATTTCGCGGCGTGGGTCGAATATGCGGTGCGCCCTGCGGCGCGGCTTTATTTCCGTACCGAGGTGGTCAAGGTCGAAACCTATGGCACCTACAGCTGCCGCAACATCTATGGCGGCCGCTCCGGCCGGCTGTCGCAGCATGCAACGTCCAACGCGGTCGACGTCGCGGGCTTCGTCCTCGCCGACGGGCGGCGGATCATGCTCGATGGCGGCTGGCACGGCGACAAGAGCTCGCAGCAATTCCTGCGCGCCCTCCACAAATCGGCCTGCCGCCGTTTCGGCACGGTGCTGAGCCCCGATTACAACGCCGCCCACTATAATCATTTCCATCTCGACATGAGCGGCAACGGATACTGCCGCTGACTTGGCAAAACCGCGCGAAGCGGCTAGCCGCTCGCTAATGACAACAGAAAAGCAACCGCATCGCTCGCGTTTCCACAAGGCCAAGGACGACGCGCAGTTCGCCAAGCAGGCGACCACCACTCCGCAGACCGCCAGCGCCGCCTATCGGCTCGCCTTTCAGGACACCGACTTCCTGCTGCGCGACGACCTGCGCCCGGTCCGCTTCCAGCTCGAACTGCTCAAGCCCGAGCTGTTGCTCGAGGAAGCGAAGATCGAATCGACGCTGGTGATCTATGGTTCGGCGCGCATTCCCGAACCCGGCACCGCCGACGGGCTCGAGGCGGCGGCGACCGACGACAGGGCGCGCAACATCGCGCGGCGGTTGAAGGCGAAGGCCAAATATTATGACGAGGCGCGACAGCTCGCGCGGCTCGCGAGCCAGGTGCCGTGCGACGACAAGGGGTGCCGCCACTTCGTCGTCTGCTCGGGCGGCGGACCATCGATCATGGAGGCGGCGAACCGCGGCGCCGCCGACGAAGGGCGCGAGTCGATCGGCCTCAATATCGTGCTGCCGCACGAACAGGCGCCGAACCGCTACGTCACCCCGTCGCTGAGCTTTCAGTTCCACTATTTCGCCCTGCGCAAGATGCACTTCCTGCTCCGCGCCCGCGCGGTGTGCGTCTTCCCCGGCGGTTTCGGCACCTTCGACGAGACGTTCGAACTGCTGACCCTGATCCAGACCGGCAAGATCAAGCCGATCCCGGTGCTGATGTTCGGCAAGGAATTCTGGAACCGCGTCGTCGATTTCGACGCGCTGGTCGAGGAAGGCGTGGTCAGCGCTCGCGACCTCGACCTCTTCACCTTCGTCGAGACGGCCGAGGAAGCGTGGAGCATCATCCAGCATTTCTATGAGAATGCCGAGGATTGACGGCCGTTAAAGCCCCTCCTCTGAAGAGGAGGGGAGGGTCATTTCATTCCGACTGCTGCTTCAGATACAGGATCAGCGCCTCGCGATCCGCCGCGTCGATGACGCCCGCGAACGCCATGCGGGTGCCCGGCACCGTCTTCATCGGATCGGCGAGATAGGCGTCGAGCGCTGGCTCGTCCCACACTCCGCCCCTGGCCTTCATCGCGCCCGAATAGGAAAAGCCGTCGTGTGCGGCGACCGCGCGGCCGACGATGCCGTGAAGGTTCGGGCCGATGCCGTTGCGGCCGCCCTTGTCGATCGTGTGGCAGGCGACGCAGCGCCGGAAGACCTGTTCGCCCATCGCCGCGGTCGGTGCGACTGTCGGGGCAGCTTCATCCGCGGCCGATGCGTCCGACGGCGTGGTCGTCTCGGCGGGAGGCTGCGACTTGCCGCAGCCGACAAGGGCCAGCGCCCCCGCCAGCACGACGGGCGCGAGGCGCATTATTTCTTGGCTTCGGCCGGGGTCGGGGCAGCGCCTTCCGCAGGGGCTGCGCCATCGGCCGCCGGAGTGGCGCCTTCGGCCGGGGTCGCCGCCGCATCGCCCTCGGCCGGAGCCGCGGCCGTGTCTTCTCCGCCCTCCGCCGCGGCGGTTTCGACCGGTGGCGGCAGCGGCAGGTTCGAACCCTGCGCGTTCAGATAGACGATCAGGTTGGCGCGATCCTCGGGATTCGACAGGCCGGCGAAGGACATTTTGGTGCCGGGCGCGAACTTGCGCGGGCTGGTCAGCCATGCATCCATTTTTTCGAAGTCCCAGCTTCCGCCCATGCCCGCGAGCGCCGAGGAGAAAGCGAAGCCGTGCTTGCCGTGGCCGATTTCCTCGCCGAGCGTGCCATAGAGGTTGGGACCGATGCCATTGGCGCCGCCCGAGTTGATCGTGTGGCACGCGGCGCATTTCGCGAACACCGTCTCGCCCTTCGCCGCATCGGCGGCGGCGAGCAGATTGGCGAGCGGCACCGCCGATTCGCCGCCGCCTGCGCCTGCCTCGGCATCCTCGATCGGATAGCCGGGCTTTTCGGGGTCGTGACTCGCGAACAGCATGCCCGAGCCGATCGTCAGGCCCAGCGCACAAATGCCGGCGAACAGCACCCATCCGGCAATAGTGTTGTTGCGATTGTCCATGCTTGCAGCCCCGTTCGCTGGCGCCCGCTCGTCGGAGCGCTTGATAGATTTGGCGCTCCCTTACTGGGGCGCGGGCGGCGGCGCAAGGGGATGAACGCCCATCAGCGCGGTTGCGCCCGAAGCATGGCCCCGCTATGCGCCGCGGCGCATCTCGGAAAGGCGGACATGGGCAGCTATTCGGCTTCGGCGCAGCGACTGGTCGACACGATGAAGGCGGCGGCGCTCGCCGATCCGGCGCGCGGTCTCGCCTTTCAGGGCGCGCCCGGTGCCAACAGCGATCTGGCCGCCCGCGAATATGATCCGGACGCGCTGCCGCTGCCCTGCTATGCGTTCGAGGATGCGATCGAGGCGGTGCGCGACGGCCGCGTCGACCGCGCGATCATCCCGATCGAGAACAGCCTGCACGGCCGCGTCGCGGACATCCATTTCCTGCTGCCCGAATCCGGCCTGTCGATCGTCGGCGAGCATTTCCTGCCGATCCGTTATGGGCTGATGAGCCGCGACCTCGGGCCGGTGACGCGGGCGATGAGCCACGAGCAGGCGCTCGGCCAGTGCCGGGGCTGGCTGCGCGCGAACCATATCTCCCCCGTCGCGCACAGCGACACGGCGGGCGCCGCGGCGTGGGTCGCCGACAGCGACGAGGTCGGGCTCGCCGCGCTCGCGCCGCCGCACGCCGCCGACCTCTATGGACTGACGCTGCACGGCACCGGCATGGAGGATGCCGATCACAATATGACGCGCTTCGTCGTCCTCGCACGCGAACCGCTGGCCGCGCCGCCCGCGGACGGGCCGCTGATGACCACCTTCATCTTCGAGGTGAAGAATGTCCCCGCCGCGCTCTACAAGGCGCTCGGCGGCTTCGCGACCAATGGCGTCAACATGACGAAGCTCGAAAGCTATCAGGTCGGCGGCAGCTTCGCCGCGACGACCTTCTATGCCGATATCGTCGGCGCGCCAGGCGAGGAAGCGGTCGACCGGGCGCTGGAGGAACTCGATTTCCAGACCAAGTCGCTGCGCCTGCTCGGCACCTATCCGATGGCGCGGGTGCGGGGGTAGATCAGCCGCCGCGGCGCGCGAGCAGGCGGGCAGTCGCAAGGCTCTGGACGACATACAGGGTCATCAGAATGCTCGCGACGACGAGACCGAAGATATCGAAGGCCGAAAAATCGGTGCCGAGCACGGTGGCACCGCCGACCAGCGGCATGATCATCGTCATCGCCATCAGCATCAGCCGCAGTTCGGTCGGCCCGCCCGCCATATAGGACAGGCGGAATTCGCCGAGCACCTTCGCCGACAGGAAAGTGTGGATCGCCAGCAGCAGATAGCCGACCGCACCGAACAGCGCGACGTCGAGCCGGAAATAGGGACTCGCGCCGATCCCGCCGACAATCAGCACGATCGCCAGTCCGTCGACACTATGGTCGACGAAATAGCCATAAGCCGGCCGCTCGATCCCCCGCCAGCGCGCGAGGCTGCCGTCCAGCGAGTCGCCGAACCAGTTGATCAGATAGCCCGCGAGCGACAGGCCGAGCCATTCGTCGTCGATCCAGCTCAGCATATAGCCCGCCGCGACGAGCACCGCGCCGAGGAAGCCGAGCATGGTGAGCTGGTCGGGGGTCACCCAGGCCGGAAGGCGCCCGCACAGCCAGTTGAGGACGCGCCGCTCGCTGCGCGCGAGGATATTCTGCTGGATGCGCGTCGGCGCCTGGGTGGCCTGGATCGGGTGCTGGGTCATTCGTGGCTTTCGTCGCTGCCGTCACATCTGTGTCAGCCAGACGTCACGCCTTCGTCATAGGCGCAATCGTGCGCGGGGGAAAGGCCACCGATCGGGCGCCCGTGGTTCGCCTAATCCTGCCAGGGACCGATTTCGCCGACCTCGCCGATCCGCCGCGTCCGCACCGCGCCGTCGAGCCAGGCAAGCTCCCACATCGGCGCCGGGCGCGCCCATTCGCCGATCACGAACAGGGGCAATTTGGTGGCGGCGACGAAGGCACGATCGTCATCGGTGGGACCGGGGACGACCGGGCCGGACTGCTGGTGCAGCCGCACGACCGCGAGCGCGCCCGCGGGCGGCGGCGGCAGGGAGTCGCGCACCGGAAAGCCGAAGCTCGTGCCGACGGCGGGATAGCCCTTGTCGTCGCGGATCAGCACCAGCACCTTGTCGGCGGTGCCGAACGGACCATTGACCGGCTTGCCGACCGCCTTGCGCCCCACGACCGCGGCATATTCGCGCAGATCGGCATCGGCGACGGGCGAGGGGGCTTGCGACGCGGGTGTTTCGGTCGCAGGCGGCGAAGCGGGCGGGATCGCCGGATCGGCGACGAGCAGCAGCAGCGCGGCGATCAATGTGCCTCGCCCCAACTCTTGCCGACGCCGATCTCGACCTCCAGCGGCACCGACAGCTTCAGCACCGGCTCGGCGGCGCCCATCATCACGCGGCGGATCACCTCGCCCGCAGCCTCGGCCTGACCCTCGGGCGCCTCGAAGACGAGTTCGTCGTGGACCTGGAGCAGCATCTTCACGTCGGACAGCCCCGCATCGGCGAGCGCGCGCGGCATCCGGGCCATCGCGCGCTTGATCAGGTCGGCGCTGGTGCCCTGGATCGGCGCGTTGATCGCGGCGCGCTCGCTGCCCTGCCGCTCGTGCTGGCTCGCCGCCTTGATGCGCGGGAACCAGGTCTTTCGCCCGAACAAGGTCTCGGTGTAACCGCGCTCGCGCGCGCCATCCAGCGTGTCGCGAATATAGTCCGAAATGCCCGGAAAGCGCTCGAAATAGCGCGCGATCAGCGCCTGCGCCTCGTCGGGCGTGATCTCCAGCCGGCCGGCGAGCCCCCAGCGCGAAATACCATAGAGGATCGCGAAATTGATCGTCTTGGCTTTGGCGCGCGTGTCGCGATTGACCTCTCCGAACAGCTCGATCGCGGTCGCGGCGTGAATGTCCTGCCCCTGCGCGAAGGCTTCCTTGAGCTCGGGCACATCGGCCATATGCGCCGCGAGCCGCAGCTCGATCTGGCTATAGTCGGCCGCCATCAGCACATGGCCCGGCGCGGCGATGAAGGCGTCGCGAATCTGCCGCCCGACCTCGGTGCGGATCGGGATGTTCTGCAGATTGGGATCGGTCGACGACAGGCGCCCGGTCTGCGCGCCGACGAGGCTGTAGCTGGTGTGGACGCGCCCTGTCACCGCGTTGATTTGTTCCTGCAGCGCATCGGTATAGGTCGATTTCAGCTTCGCGAGCTGCCGCCATTCCAATATCTTGCGCGCGATCGGCACGCCGTCGCGTTCGAGCCGTTCGAGTTCGGTCTGGTCGGTCGACCACACCCCCGACTTGCCCTTGCGCCCGCCCTTCAGGCCCATCTTGTCGAACAGGATCTCGCCGAGCTGCTTGGGGCTGCCGATCGCGAAGGGCTGGCCCGCGAGTCCGTGAATCTCGCCCTCCATGCGCAGCATGTCGTTCGCGAACTCGCCCGACAGCCGCGCCAGATAGTCGCGATTGACCATGATGCCGGCGCGCTCCATCGCCTCGACCGTGGCGACGAGCGGGCGGTCGACCATCTCGTAGATGCGGGTACCGCCCTCGATCGGCAGGCGCAGCTTGAGCAGTTTCCAGAGCCGCCACGCGACTTCGGCGTCCTCGGCGGCATATTCGGTCGCGCGATCGAGCGGCACCTCGGCGAAGCTGATCTGCGACTTGCCGGTGCCGCACATCTCCTTGAACGACAGGCAGACATGGTCGAGGTGCAGCTTCGCGAGCTCGTCGAGCCCGTGCTGCTGCTTGCCCGCGTCGAGCGCGAAGCTCATCACCAGCGTGTCGTCATAGGGCGCGATGGTCAGCCCGTGCTGCGCGAGCACGCCGATGTCATATTTGAGGTTGTGTCCAACCTTCAGCACCGCCTCGTCGGCGAACAGCGCGTGGAGGCGGCCGAGCGCATCGTCCATCGGAATCTGGTCGGGCTTTTCGGCGAACATGTCGGTGCCGCCGTGCCCGAGCGGGATGTAGCAGGCCTTGCCCGGCCCGGTCGACAGGCTGACCCCGACGAGCGCGCCGGTGACGCTGTCGAGGCTCGCGGTCTCGGTGTCGACCGCAACGACGTGCGCGGCCTTTGCCGCCTCGATCCAGCGGTCGAGCGCCTCGATCGTCGTCACCGTCTCGTACAGCGAGCGGTCGATTGCCGGCATCGGCGGCAGCGCCGGGGTCGACGGGGCGGCGGGCGCGGCGGCTGGCGCCTCGCCCGCGCGCGGCGGGGTCGGCGGGCCGCCCGGCGCGGCGCCGACGTCGAGCTTCGCCGACAGCGAGCGGAAGCCGTGCTCGTCGAGGAACGCCTTGAGCGGTTCGGGCGGGATCGCGCCGAGCCGCAGCGCGTCGAGCGGGTCGGGCAGCGGGCAGTCGCGCTTCAGCTCGACCAGGATGCGCGACAGCCGCGCCATCTCGGCATGCTCGATCAGATTGTCGCGCAGCTTCGACGGCTTCATCGTCGCCGCGCCCACCAGCGCCTTTTCCAGATCGCCATATTCGAGGATCAGCTTGGTCGCGGTCTTCGGCCCGACGCCGCGTACGCCCGGCACATTGTCGACGCTGTCGCCCATCAGCGCGAGGATGTCGCCGACCAGTTCGGGGCCGACGCCGAACTTCTCGCGCACCGCTTCGATCCCGAGCCGGACATTCTTCATCGTGTCGAGCATGTCGACCTGCGGTACCCCGTCCCCTTCGCGGATGAGCTGCATCAGATCCTTGTCCGACGAAACGATGGTGACGTCCCAGCCGTCGCGTACCGCGGCCTCGGTATAGCTGGCGATCAGGTCGTCCGCCTCGAACCCTTCCATCTCGATGCACGGCAGCGAAAAGGCGCGCGTCGCATCGCGGATCAGCGGGAACTGCGGGATCAGGTCCTCGGGCGGCTCGGGCCGGTTCGCCTTGTACTGGTCATAGATCTGGTTGCGGAAGGATTCGCTCGAATGGTCGAGGATGACCGCGAGATGCGTCGGCCCGTCGGCCTCGTGCAGTTCCTTCGCGAGCTTCCACAGCATCGTCGTATAGCCATAGACCGCGCCGACCGGCACCCCGCTCGGGTTCGTCAGCGGCGGCAGGCGGTGATAGGCGCGGAAGATGTAGCTGGAGCCATCGACCAGATAGAGATGATTCTTCTCGAACATGGCGGGCGGTGTAGCAGGGGCCGGGCAGGGGGCCTAGCGCGATGTTCCCGGTTTCGTCCCTTCGCCGCCGACCGGCCAGCTTTCGGTGTCGTGGTCGGGATGCTGGCGATTGCTCGCGCGGATCGCAGCGGCATCGTCCGGCATCGCCGCTTCGGTCGTCTGCTCGCCGGGAAGCGCGGCAAGGCCGTCGAACCACGGCATGCGCCCCTCGATCCCGACCTGGCCGGTCGGTGGGAAGCGCGCCGGCTCGTCGAGCGATCCGATGGTCAGGTTGACGCGGCCCCCTTCGACATAATCGAAGAAGAGCGGTGTTCCGCAGTCGCGGCAGAAGCCGCGCGCGACATGGGCCGAACTGCGAAACACCGCGGGCTCCCCCCGCGTCCAGACGAGGGCGTCGCGTGGCGCGGCGACGAGCGCGGCGAACAGGTTGCCGACCGCCTTCTGGCACATGCGGCAATGGCACAGATGCGCATTGTCGAGCATCGCGCTCGCATGATAGCGCACCGCGCCGCACTGGCAGCCGCCGGAGACTTCGGTTTCGATGCGCTTCACCGCGCCGACTCGCGTGTCGATTTCGCCATGAAAGCAGGATAGGACGGCGGCAGTCGCCTCGTCGAGACGTTCGGCGGCCGGGGAGATGGATGATGGCTCAGGACAGCGGACCGGCGGGCATCGCCGCGCGCTTCGCGGAGGCGTGGAACCGGCACGACATGGCGGCATTCGGGGAGCTGTTTCACCCCGACGCCAGCTTCGTGAACCGCTTCGGCACCTACTGGCGAGGTGCTGCGCAGATCGTTGCGGGTCATGTGCCGATTCATCAGACGATCTACAGCGATTCGACGCTGAGCAATGAGGTCGCCGACATCGACCCGCTTTCCGACGATGCCGCGATCCTGCACATCTGGTCGCGGCTGAGCGCGGGCGCGGCGCATCCCGCGGGGCCGCATCAGGTCGATACGGTGATCCTTGCGGTGGTGACGCGGCGCGATGGCGTGTGGCGAATACAGGCGCTCGAAAATGTGACGCTGGTCAACCCGCGGACGGGCGAGCCGATGCTGCGCGATTGAGCGACCTCACTCCCACTCGATCGTCCCCGGGGGCTTCGACGTATAGTCGTAGACCACGCGGTTGATGCCCTGTACCTCGTTGATGATCCGCGTCGCGCAGCGCGACAGGAAGCTCGCGTCGAAGGGATAGATGTCGGCGGTCATGCCGTCGGTCGAGGTGACGGCGCGCAGCGCGCAGACATGGTCGTAGGTGCGCCCGTCGCCCATCACCCCGACGGTCTTGACGGGGAGCAGCACCGCGAAGGCCTGCCAGATCGCGTCGTAGAGCCCGGCGTTGCGGATTTCCTCCAGATAGACGGCGTCGGCCTTGCGCAGGATGTCGCAACGCTCCTTCGACACTTCGCCGGGGATGCGGATCGCGAGGCCGGGGCCGGGGAAAGGGTGGCGGCCGACGAAGATGTCGGGGAGGCCTAGCTCCTTGCCGAGCAGGCGGACTTCGTCCTTGAACAGCTCGCGCAGCGGCTCGACGAGCTTCATGTTCATCCGCTCGGGCAGGCCGCCGACATTGTGGTGACTCTTGATCGTCACGCTCGGCCCGCCGGTGAAGCTGACGCTCTCGATCACGTCGGGGTAGAGGGTGCCCTGCGCGAGGAAGTCGGCGCCGCCGAGCTTCTTCGCTTCCTCCTCGAAGACGTTGATGAACTCGCCGCCGATGAACTTGCGCTTCTTCTCGGGGTCGGTGACGCCCGCAAGGCCCGCCATGAAGCGTTCCTCGGCGTCGACGACGACGAGCGGGATGTTGTAATGGCCGCGGAACAGTTCCTCGACCTGTTGCCGCTCGTTGAGGCGCAAGAGGCCATGGTCGACGAAGACGCAGGTGAGCTGCTCGCCGATCGCCTCGTGGATCAGCACCGCGGCAACCGCGCTGTCGACCCCGCCCGACAGGCCGCAGAGCACGCGCTGGTCGCCGACCTGCGCGCGAATCTCGGCGATCTTCGTCGCGCGGAACTCGGCCATCGTCCAGTCGCCCGAACAGCCGCAGACGTGACGGACGAAATTGGCGATCAGCTTGGCGCCATCCGGCGTGTGGACGACTTCGGGGTGGAACTGGGTGCCGTAATAGCGGCGTTCGTCGTCGGCGATCAGTGCGAAGGGTGCGCCGTCGCTGATCGCGACGATGCGGAAACCGGGCGCGAACTGCGTCACCCGGTCGCCGTGACTCATCCACACCTGATGGCGCTCGCCGACGTCCCAGAGGCCGTCGAAGAGCACGCACGGCTCGGTGACGGTCAGGAAGGCGCGGCCGAACTCGCCATCGCGCTCGCCATCGGCGCCGCCCGGCTCGACCTGCCCGCCGAGCTGCTGGCTCATGACCTGCTGGCCGTAGCAGATGCCGAGGATCGGCAGGCCGCTGTCGAACACCGATTGCGGTGCGCGCGGGCTGCCGGCCGCGGGGACCGAGGCGGGCGAACCCGACAGGATCACGCCCTTGGGCTGCATCCGTTCGAGCGCGGCCTCGGCGGCGCTGAACGGGACGATCTCGCTGTAAACCCCCGCCTCGCGGACGCGGCGGGCGATGAGCTGGGTGACCTGACTGCCGAAGTCGACGATCAGGATGGATTCAGGAGCGGGCGCGGAGTCTGGAGTCGGCATGGGTGGCCGATAAAGAGGCAGGGGTCTGCTGTCCAGCGGTCGAGGCGGACCATTGATCGAGGATCGCTGGCCTTGCCATATTGTTGCGACAAATTGCGACCAGATGAACCCCGAGAAAAGAGCGGCGTCAGGCCGCATTCAGTCGATCCTGCTAAGAAACGGGGCGACGATATAAGAATAGAAGGCTCCTCCCTCCATGAACAAGAACCGCCTCTCCCTTTCGGTGCGCGCCGCCCTGCTGACGACCGCCGCGTCGGCGGCATTGCCGGCGATGGCCGAGGCCCTGCCGCCGCCGGTCGCGGTGACCGCCGCCGCGACGACCGAACAGCCTGTCACTGGTGGAGAAGCGCAGGCACCGTCCGATGCGGATGACGAATATGACGACGACGAGATCGTCGTCACCGGTACCCGGCTTGCGGGGCAGCTCGACACCGATTTCGCGCCCGAGGCCGAACTCGACGAGGCTGCGGTCGCCAGCTACGGCGTGTCGTCGATCGAGGAACTGCTCGAGGCGCTCGAGCCGCAGACGCGCTCGGGGCGCGGTCGCGGCGGCGGGCGCCCGGTGATTCTGGTCAACGGCCGGCGCATCTCGGGCTTCGGTGCGGTGCGCAACATCCCGCCCGAGGCGATCGCCAAGGTCGAGATCTTCCCCGAAGAGGTCGCGCTGCAATATGGTTATGCCGCGACCGAGCGCGTGGTCAATTTCGTGCTCAAGCCCGATTTCCGGCAGATATCGGCCGAGGCGGAGGCCGGGGTGCCGACGCAGGGCGGCCAGTTCAAGAGCGAGCTCGAACCCTCTTTCATCGCGATCGGCGATACCGGCCGCCTCAACCTCAACGCGAGCTGGGAGCATCAGACGATGCTGCTCGAAAGCGAGCGCGATCTCGTTTACGACGACCCGGCCCGTGCCGCCGAAGCCCCGGCACGCAGCCTGTCCCCGGCGAGCGATCAATATATGATCGAGGGCACGATCGTCCGCAACATCGACAAGGTGACCGACGTGCAGGCCAGCCTGCGCTTCGACCAGACCGACAGCCTGGCGCTGCTGGGGCTGGGCGCCGACGGCGTCGGTGCTGCGCTGCGCCGCGAGAGCCGCACCCAGAATTGGGAGGGCTCGGCCAGCCTCAACGGCATGCTCGGCGACTGGCGCTGGTCGCTGACGGGTAATTATGCCGACGCCGACCAGCGCACCTTCACCGAACAGGACGATGGCACGCGCGACCGCTTCGACAGCAGCCAGCAGAGTTTCGGCGCCAACGCCAATATCTCGGGCAGCGTCACCGAAGGCTGGGCGGGGCCGATCCGCGCCTCGATCACCGGCGGCTATAGCGGCCTGCGCTACGATAGCCGCTCGCTGCGCGGCGGCGACCTCACGACGACCGACCTGGGGCGCGACACGCCGAGCGTCTTCGGCTCGCTGACCGTGCCGCTGCTTGATCCGGACTATGATGTCGGCAACATCGGCCGGCTGTCGCTGACGCTCAACGCTCAGGCCGAGCGGCCGAGCGACTTTTCGGCGCTGACGAGCTGGGGCGCGACCGCGAACTGGGGATTGACCGGCAATCTGTCACTGATCGCCAGTTTCAAGAGTGACGAGGCGGCGCCCAGCGTGACCCAGCTCGGCGCGGCGCCGCTGGCGACGCCGGGGGTGACCTATTACGACTTCGCGACCGGCCAGACGGTGCAGATCACCACGACGACCGGCGGCAATCCCTTCCTGCGCGCCGAGCAGCGGCGCGACCTCAAACTCGGCCTCAATTGGGACGTGCCGATGGTCGAGGGGCTGCGCTTCTCGATCGACTATAACCACAACCGCAGCGACGATACGGCGAACAGCCTGCCGCTGCTGACGCCGGAGATCGAGGCGGCCTTCCCCGACCGCGTGACCCGCGACGGCGCCGGCAATCTGATCGCGATTGACCAGCGGCCGGTCAATTTCGACCGCGCGGTCAATTCGCAGATCCGCTGGGGCGTCAACTTCAGCAAGAGTTTCGGCCAGCCCGAGCCGGGCGCCGGCGCCGGCGAAGGCCGCGGGCGCGGCGCTCGCCGGTTGAGCGCGGGCGCTTCGCCACGCGGCGACGCGCCACCCCCGGGCGATGCTCCCCCGCCGCCCGAAGACGGTGCGAAGAATGGCGAGCAGGCGGCTCCGCCTCCCGCCGCCGCCGGGCGGTCGCGGCGCGGTGGCGGCGGGCGCGGCTTCGGCCGGGACGGTGGTCAGCAGGGCGGCCGCTGGCAGGTCTCGCTCTATCATACGATCAAGCTGACCGACAAAGTGCTGATCGGCCCGGGCGTCCCGGAACTCGACCTGTTGAACGGTTCGGCGACGGGCAACGGCGGCGGCAGTAATCGCCACCTGGTCGAGCTCAACGGCGGCGTCTTCTACAAGGGGTTCGGCGCGCGGGTCACCGGCAAATACGACAGCGGCAGCAGCATCGTCGGGGGCGCCAACGGCGACCTGACATTCCACGATCTGGCGACGGTCAACCTGCGCGTCTTCGCGGACTTCAACCAGATGCCGAAACTGACCGACGACCTGCCATTCCTCAAGAACTCGCGCCTCCGCCTGTCGGTCAACAATCTGTTCGACGCGCAACGCAAGGTGACCGACGCGAGCGGCGTCGTGCCGCTGAGCTACCAGCCCGGCTACACCGATTCGCTAGGCCGCTATGTCGAACTGGAGTGGCGCAAGGCGTTCTGATGACGTCGGTCCCTTCTCGTCGGGGGAGGGGCCGGGCGCGCCGTCCGGCACGAAGGTCAGGGCATTCAGGAACTGCGCGGTGCAGGCCGACCAGCTATAGCGCGCGCCGAGCGCGGCGGCGTCGGCGCGGTCGCACAGGAGCGCTCGCGCGATCGCTGCGTCCAGATCCTTATCGAGCACGCCCGCGCCGCCGGTCACGATGTCGCCGGGGCCGGGCACGGGATAGGCGGCGACCGGCGTGCCGCAGGACAGCGCCTCGATGACGACGAGCCCGAAGGTATCGGTGCGGCTCGGGAAGACGAAGACGTCGGCTCCGGCATAGGCGGCGGCAAGCGTCTCGCCGCCGAGCTTGCCGAGGAAGACTGCGGCGGGATAGCGCGCCGACAGGTCCGCGAGCGCCGGGCCATCGCCGACGATCACCCTGGTGCCGGGGTGCGCGGCGTCGAGGAAGGCCTCGATATTCTTCTCGACCGCGACGCGCCCGACATAGAGCTGGATCGGTCGCGGCAGGTCGGCGAGCGCCGGGTGCGGCGCGCGGCCGGGATAGAAGAGCTCATGGTCGACCCCGCGCTCCCACAGCATCGTCTGCCCCAGCCCCTGGTCGGCAAGCTCGCGTTGCAGCGAGCGGGTCGCGACCATGATGCGCTGCGCGGGACGATGGAACCAGCGGATGAAGCGCCACACCAGCGACGGCGACACGGGCATTCGCGCCGCGACATAATCCGGAAAGCGCGTGTGATAGGCGGTGGTGAAGGGAAAGCCGGTCTTCAGGCACCAGCGCCGCGCCGCGAGGCCGAGCGGCCCTTCGGTCGAAATATGGATCGCCTGCGGCGCGAAGGCGCGGATATGCCGTCCGACCCGCCGCCATCCGGCAAAGGCCAGACGGATTTCGCCATAGGTGGGGCAGGGGATCGAACGGAACAGATCGGGCGAGATTACCCCGACCTCATGTCCCGCGTCGCGCAGTTCGGCGATCGTCGCCTGCAGCGTGCGAACGACGCCGTTGACCTGCGGTTCCCACGCATCGCTGACGATCAGGATTCTCATGCTGCCCGCGCCGGCTTGGGCATGTCCAGCGGTGTCGGCGCCGCGCGCGCTGCCACCTCCTCCGCCCAGTGCAGGATTTCCATCGTGCCGTCGTGATGCTCGACCAGCGCCGTGCAGCCTTCGACCCAGTCGCCGTCGTTATAGTAATCGACTCCGTCGATCGCGCGCATCTCGGCGCTGTGGATATGGCCGCACACGACCCCGTCGACGCCGCGCGAGCGTGCCGCATGAGCGACGACCTCCTCGTAGCGGCCGATGAACTGGACGGCGTTCTTGACCTTGTGCTTGGCGACGAGCGACAGCGACCAATAGGGCAGACCAAGGCGGCTGCGGATGGCGTTGACCACCACATTCGCCTTCATCAGCGCGGTGTAGGCGGCGTCGCCGATGAAGGCGAGCCAGCGGTGCGCGAGCATCACCGCGTCGAATTCGTCGCCATGGACGACCAGCAGCGTCCGGCCATCGGCGGTCTCGTGGACCGCCTCGCGGCGGATTTCGACCCCGCCGAAATCGAAGCCGTCGAAGGGCTTGACCATCTCGTCATGATTGCCGGGGACATAGACGACCCGCGTGCCGCGCTTCGCCCGCTTCAGCACCCGCCAGACCACGTCGTTATGCTCGGGCGGCCAGAAATGCCGCTTTTTGAGCCGCCAGCCGTCGATGATGTCGCCAACGAGATAGAGCGTCTCGCAATCGACATGGTCGAAGAAATCGATCAGCAGCCCGGCGTTGCAGCCGCGGGTGCCGAGGTGGATGTCGCTGACCCACACGGCGCGATAGCTGCGCCGCTTGCTGACGACGCGCTCGGGCACATGCGGTTCGGTCGTGAAGGGATCGGGGAAGCGGGCCGGTATGGGCAGGGTCGAGATCGAGGCCATGTCGCACTCCTGAAGGCAGCTTGTGGCTGCCCACGGCCTAGACACGGCTTTTGTTACACCCTGCGAATCGAAGCGAAGACGGTTCCGCGACGCTTCGATGGCAGTTCGGTGACGATAATTGCAAATCCGTCATGGCTTCGCTTCGCTCGCAATGACGGACTTCTTTCGGTCAGACCCGCCTTATCACCAGATTCCGGATTTCGCTCATATCCTCCATCGCGAAGCGGATGCCTTCGCGACCGAGCCCCGAATCCTTGACCCCGCCATAGGGCATGTTGTCGACGCGGTAGGAGGAGATGTCGTTGACGACGATGCCGCCGACCTCCAACTCGTCCCATGCCGCCAGCACCTGGTGCAGGTCGCGGGTGAAAAGGCCGGCCTGGAGGCCGAACTTGCTGTCGTTGATCTCGGCGAGCGCATCGTCCCAGTCGGTGAAGCGCGACAGGATGGCGAGCGGGCCGAAGGCTTCCTCGCGATAGGCTTTTGCGCTGCGGTCGACATTTTCGAGCAATGTCGCCTCCAGCATGGCGCCGGCGCGCTTGCCGCCGACGAGCAGCGTCGCGCCGTCCGCGACCGCCTCCTGAATCCAGCCATCGAGCCGCGCCGCTTCCTTTTCGGAGATCATCGGGCCGATGAAGGTCTTGCGGTCCTTGGGATCGCCCGCGACGAGCGTCTTCGTCTTTTCGACCAGCATGTCGCGGAACCGATCGTAGATGTCGGCGTGGACGATGATCCGCTGCACCCCGATGCACGACTGGCCCGACTGATAGAAAGCGCCGAAGATGATCCGCGCGAGCGCGTGGTCCAGGTCGGCATCCCTGTCGACGATGACCGCCGCATTGCCCCCGAGTTCGAGAATGACCTTCTTCTTTCCCGCCTTTGCCTTGAGGTCCCAGCCGACCGCGGGCGAACCGGTGAAGCTCAGCAGTTTCAGCCGCTCGTCGGTGGTGAACAGGTCGGCGCCGTCGCGGGTCGCGGGCAGGATCGAGAAAGCGCCTTCGGGCAATATGTCGCATTCGGCGAGCACCTCGCCCATGATGATCGCGCCCAGCGGCGTCATCGACGCGGGCTTCATCACGAAGGGACAGCCCATGGCGATCGCCGGCGCGATCTTGTGCGCGGCGAGGTTGAGCGGGAAATTGAACGGCGAGATGAAGCTGCACGGCCCGATCGGCACGCGCTTCCACATCCCCATATAGCCCTTGGCTCGCGCGGAGATGTCGAGCGGCTGGATTTCGCCATAGTTGCGCACCGCCTCTTCGGCGGCGATGCGGAAGGTGTCGATCAGCCGCGTGACCTCGCCCTCAGCGTCGGCGATCGGCTTGCCCGCCTCGACGCACAGCGCATAGGCGAGCTCGTCGAAGCGTTCGCGGAAGCGCGCGACGCAGTGGTTCAGCACGTCCTGCTTTTCATAGCTCGCGAGCTTCGCCATCGGCGCGGCGGCGCGGACGGCGCCGGCGATCGCCTCGTCGATGATGTCGGGGGTCGCGAGCGCCGTGCGGAAGGCGACCTCGCCGGTATATTTGTCGGTGACGGCGAGGTCGGTGTTCGGCTGCGCGGCCTTGTTGTTCAGGTAGAGCGGGTAGGTGTCTTTGAGTTTCATTCCATTTCTCCCCCCTCCCGCCTGCGGGAGGGGTCGGGGGTGGGCCAGCAGCGGGGCGGATGCCCACCCCGCTGCGACTAGGGAGCAAGCTCCCAAGTCTCGCTGCCCCTCCCGCTTGCGGGAGGGGAGTCGGAGGTTACAATTCCTTCGACAGCCGTTTGATATCATTGTTCAAAATCTGGTCGTTCTCCGAATAGTCGACCGGGCAGTCTATCAGATGCACCCCCGGCGTATCGCGGCAGTGCGCGAGAAGGTCCGTCAGATGCGCGGCGCTTTCGACGCGGTGGCCGCTGGCGCCGTAGCTTTCGGCATATTTGACGAAATCGGGGTTGCCATAGGTCAGTCCCCAATCCTTGAACCCCATGTTCGCCTGTTTCCAGCGGATCATGCCATAGCTGTTGTCGTTCAAAATCAGCACGGTCAGGTTCAGACCCAGCCGCACCGCGGTTTCCATCTCCTGGCTATTCATCATGAAGCCGCCGTCGCCGCAGATCGCCATGACCTTGCGCTCCGGGTAGAGCATCGCCGACATCATCGCGCTGGGCAGCCCGGCGCCCATCGACGCGAGCGCATTGTCGAGCAGCACGGTGTTCGGACGATAGGCGGTGTAGCCGCGCGCGAACCAGATCTTGTAGACGCCGTTGTCGAGGCAGATGATGCCGTCGTCGGGCATCGCGTCGCGGACCTGCCGCACCAGATGCGGCGGAAAGATCGGGAAGCGCGCATCGGCGGCGAGCGGTGTCGTATGGTCGACCTCGGCCTTGCGATAGGCGAGCATGTGGTCGAATTTCCAGCCGCCGTTGGGGACGATATCCTCCTTGATCTGCCAGATCGCATTGGCGATGTCGCCGATGACCTCGATATCGGGGAAATAGACCGGGTCGACCTCGGCGGTCTTGGTCGAGACGTGGATGACCGTCGGCCCGCCCGCCTTCATGAAGAAGGGCGGCTTTTCGATGACGTCGTGGCCGATGTTGACGATGCAGTCCGATGCCTCGACCGCGCGGTGGACGAAATCGCCGGCGCTGAGCGCCGCGCAGCCGAGGAATTTCGGATGGCGCTCGTCGATCACCCCCTTGCCGAGCTGGGTGGTCAGGAAGGGGATGCCGGTCTTTTCGATGAACTGCAGCAGCATCCGGCTGGTCATCGTGCGGTTCGCCCCGGCGCCGATGACGAGCACGGGCGAGGTCGCCTTCTCCAGCGCCTTCACCGCCTCGCGGATCGATTTGACGTCGGCGGTCGGCCGCCGCGAATGGCTGCGCTTCAACGGGACCGAGTCGGTCTGCTCGTCGGCGATATCCTCGGGCAGCTCGATATGCACCGCGCCGGGCTTTTCCTCCTCGGCGAGGCGGAAGGCTTCGCGCACCCGGCTCGGGATATTGTCGCTGCTCGCCATCTGGTGGGTATATTTGGTGATCGGCCCCATCATCCGCACGACGTCGAGGATCTGGAAGCGGCCCTGCTTCGATTTCTTGATCGGCTTCTGTCCGGTGATCATCATCATCGGCATCCCGCCCAGTTGCGCATAAGCGGCCGCGGTGACGAAATTGGTCGCGCCCGGCCCCAGCGTCGCGAGGCACACGCCGGTCTTTCCCGTGTGGCGGCCATAGGTCGCGGCCATGAAGCCCGCGCCCTGTTCGTGGCGCGTCAGGATCAGCTTGATTTTCTTCGACCGCGACAGGCTGTCGAGAAAATCCAGATTCTCCTCGCCCGGCACGCCGAAGATATATTCGACGCCCTCTTGCTCGAGGCACTCGATGAACAGATCCGATGCTTTTGTCATGCGGCGTCGCCTCCCCCGTTGCCCGCATCCGCGGATGCGGTTCCAGTCCGTGCCGGCGACCGGCGACACCTTGCGGAGCGGCGGCTCGTCCCTGGTTTCGCGAGTCCCTGCCGCAACGCAGGGGCGGTTGTAGTCGGAGGGGCGGGGGTTGTCACGGAGAACCCCGGCCTTGGCGATGGCTCAGTTTGAAAGCAGGCGCGCGATTTTGCTTTCTTCGTCACCCCGGATCAAGTCCGGGGTGACAAGACAGGGAAGAAAGCTCGCACGAAGGCACGAAGAAGAAAAGGCGCGGAAAACTGCGCAACTTTACTCGGAAATCGGGTTGCGGGGCGCTCCTTGCCCGGCGCACGGGGGCGCTTAAGGCGACAAAGGATACGGGCGTGCGGGCCGAAACTGTCTCCTTTGTCGCTTTAAGCGCTGCCTTGTGCGGCAACGCCATCGCAGGCGTGCCGTGCAAGAGACGGAAGATGGAGCAGGGCATAGATCGACGCTAACGCAGCCCGATATTGTAGGACAGCGGTTTTTTCGGGACAGCCATCAGAGGGAAGGCGTCACTCGATATCGAACAATCCCGCGAGCTGCTCGACCATCGTGCCGCCCAGTTGCTCGGCGTCCATGATCGTCACCGCGCGGCTGTAGTAGCGCGTCACGTCGTGGCCGATGCCGATCGCGCACAGCTCGACCGGCGAGCGGTTCTCGATCCACTCGATCACCTGGCGCAGATGCTGGTCGAGATAGGCGCCGTGGTTGACCGACAGCGTGCTGTCGTCGACCGGCGCGCCGTCGCTGATGACCATCAGGATGCGGCGTTCCTCGGGGCGATTGACAATGCGGCTGTGCGCCCACATCAGCGCCTCGCCGTCGATATTCTCCTTGAGCAGCCCCTCGCGCATCATCAGTCCCAGCGAGCGGCGCGCGCGGCGATAGGGTTCGTCGGCGGGCTTGTAGACGATATGGCGCAGGTCGTTGAGGCGGCCGGGGTGCGGCGGGCGCCCCGCGGCGAGCCAGTCCTCGCGGCTCTGCCCGCCCTTCCACGTCCGGGTGGTGAAGCCCAATATCTCGGTCTTGACCCCGCAGCGTTCGAGCGTGCGCGCGAGGATGTCGGCGCTGATCGCGGCGATGCTGATCGGCCGCCCGCGCATCGAACCGCTGTTGTCGATGAGCAGGGTGACGACGGTGTCGCGGAAGTCGGTGTCGCGCTCGATCTTGTAGCTCAGCGAATGGCCGGGCGAGACGACGACGCGCGCGAGGCGGGCGGCGTCGAGCTGGCCTTCCTCCTGGTCGAAATCCCATGCGCGGTTCTGCTGCGCCATCAGCCGGCGTTGCAGGCGGTTCGCGAGCTTGGTCACCGCGCCCTGCAGATGCGTCATCTGCTGGTCGAGATAGGCGCGCAGCCGGATGAGTTCGTCGGCGTCGCACAGTTCGGTCGCCGCGACGATCTCGTCATGCTTTTCGGTGAAGCGGACATAGTTGAAATCGGGGACGTCGGTCGGCAGGCGGTTGGGGCGCACGGGCAGCATGCCCTCGTCGCCTTCGCCGCCCATTTCGGGCTCGCCGTCGGCTTCCATGTCCTGCGCGTCGGGGTCGATGTCGCCGTCGTCGGCCTGCTCGCCGTCCATCTCGGCGCGCGCGTCGACCTGCGATTCGCCGGCGCCGCCCTCTTCGCTTTCCTGCTGGTCGGGTGCCTCTTCGGCCTCGGCTTCCTCCTCGTCGCCGCCGTCCTCGGCGCCTTCCTCCAGCGGCTCGTCGCCCTGGATCAGGTCGAGGTGGCGCAGCGCGAGCTTCGCGGTCTCGGCAAAGGCGGCCTGATCGTCGAGCAGCATCGACAGCGCGGTCAGGTCGGCGCCGGCGTCGCCGGTGATCCATTCGCGCACCAGCGACAGGCCGCTCTCGGTCCCCTGCGGCGCCGGCTCGCCGGTCAGCGCCTCGCGCAGCAGCAGCTCGAGCGCGGTCGACACGGGCACATCGTCGCGATCCTGCGCGCGGCTGATCGGGTCGCTGCGCATCCGCATGGCCAGGCTGGCCGACAGATTGGCGCGCATGCCCGCCATGTTGCGCGCGCCCAGCGCCTCGATCCGCGCGCGCTCCATCGCGTCGAAGGCGGCGGCGGCGACCGGTTCGCCGGGGCGCGCCGCGGCGTGGAGCTTTTCGCTGTGGTGCTTCATCCGCAGCGCATAAGCGTCGGCGAAGCCGCGCGCCTCGGCGACCTGATCGGCGGGCAGGGTGCGTGACGGGGTCGGGACCTTGATCGTCTTGCCGATCTGCGCCGGCGCGTCGGCGGTGAAGCCGACCTCGACCTCCGGGTCGCGCGTCACCGCGCGCGCGACGCTCGACAGCGCGGTTTTCAGGTCGTCGAGGGGAGAGGGGTTGCTCATGGCGCTTCGCTGTCGTCGTTTCGCTGGCAGATGATGTCGTCCATGTCCTTGGGCGCTGCGGGATCGGGAAGCAAGCGGAAGACATGCGACAGCAGGGGGACGGGGACGCGCTCGGAGCGGGTCAGCCTGCCGGCGACGACGTCGACGAAATCGCGGCAGACGACAGCGCTGCGCAGGAAATTGCTGTGTCCGGTCGACCCGCGCGAGACGTCGGTAGTGTCGACGATGGTCAGCCCGGGAACCCGGTCGGCATAGCAGCGCACCGGCAGGCCCTGCTTTTCCAAATCCTTCGCCGCGAATGTGTCGAAACAATAAGGCGAGCCCAGCCGCGGATAGCCGTGGATCGCGCGCGAGGCGGCGAGCGCCTTGTCGCGGAGCGAGACATAGGCGGTGATGCGCCGCGCGCGCGCGACCTTGGCCGCGGCGAGCACGTCGGCGGAAATGTCGCGCTCGAACGTCTCGCGGTCGATGTCGGGCGAGGCGAGGATGATGTTGGAGATGTTGCGGCTGTCCGATCCGGCGGCGGCGCGATCGACATAGGCGATGGCCGGGACGACGAGGCGCGCGCCGAGCGAATGGGCGACGATCACCACTTCGGTCACCCACGGCTGCTCGGCGAGCGCCTTCAGGAAGATGCGGAAATTGCGGACGTCGTGATACATGTTGGTTTCGTCGACGGCGTAGCTCAGCACCTTGTGCTGCGACGGCCAGCTATAGGCGACCACCGGGCCGTCGAAGCCGGTCATGCGCGCGATCTGCGCCGCATCCTTCGTCGTCGTCTCGAAACTCTCGCGATAGCCGTGGACATAAAGGAGCACGCGGCCCTGTTTCCGGCCGGTCTCGGCCTGCAGCGCGCGCCACCAGTCGCCCTCCTCCTGCAGCGCGAGCGGGGTGCGGAAGCGCGTCTTGCCGCCCACCCTCTCGTCGCGCGGTTCGGCGAAGCGGCCGTAGCGCACCCTTTCGCCGCGATGGGCCAGCAGGCGGATCTCGGGCTCGCGGCAATCGGGCAGCCGGCTGGTGACGAAGAAGAGCGGCAGCGCCGCCGCGTCGACCGGCGCGCCGGGCCGCGGCGCGCAGCGCGGCTTCTCGACATAGGCCGAATGGCGGACGTCGCCGTAATCGACGGTCGGGAAGCAGCCGGCGAGGGCGAAGGCGGCGAACGGCGCGATCAGCGAAAGGGCGAATTTGGTCACGGCGTTGATGCCTGGTTGGCCCTCCCCCTCGATGGGGGAGGGTTGGGTGGGGGTGAGGTCTCGTCCAAGACCGCCGCAAGCCGGGCCGCGACGCCTTCGATATTGGTCAGCACATCATTGTTCCAGAAGCGAAGGACGCGATAGCCATCGGCTTCGATGATAGCCGTTCTCGGCGCATCGCTTGCTTCGTCGTGCTGCCCGCCATCGACTTCGATCGCCAGCCGCGCCCGATGACTGGCGAAATCGGCGATATATTGGCGAAAGGGGACCTGCCTGCGAAAGCGCCATTCAGGAAAGGCCGAGCGCAGCATCGCCCAGACTTTTCGTTCCGCATCGGTCATGCTGGCACGCAGCGAACGGCTCCGCGCCGTGGCGCCGTCGGGGGGAGTTCGCTTCATGCCGCGACCGCACCCCCTCCGCTGCGACTAACGCGCAAGCGCGTAAGTCTCGCTGCCTCCCCCATCGAGGGGGTGGGGAAGAGGGCGCGCAGGCATCACTTGCCGATGATCCCCTCGGGCAGGTCCTCGCCGAACACGCGCTGATAATATTCGGCGACGATCATCCGCTCCGCCTCGTCGCACTTGTTGAGGAAGGACAGGCGGAAGGCGAAGCCGAGGTTGTTGAAGATCGCGGCGTTCTGCGCCCAGCTGATCACGGTGCGCGGCGACATGACGGTCGAAATGTCGCCGGCGATGAAGCCCTGGCGGGTCAGGTCGGCGACCTTGACCATATTGGCGACGGTGGCGTCGTCGGCGGTCGGCACCTTGGCGAGGATGATCGCGCTTTCGGTCGCGGCCGGCAGGTAGTTCAGCGTCACGACGATGTTCCAGCGGTCCATCTGGCCCTGGTTGATCTGCTGCGTGCCGTGATAGAGCCCGCTCGTGTCGCCGAGGCCGACGGTGTTCGCGGTCGAGAAGAGGCGGAAATGCGGGTTCGGGCGGATCACGCGGTTCTGGTCGAGCAGGGTCAGCTTGCCCTCCGCTTCCAGGACGCGCTGGATCACGAACATCACGTCGGGGCGCCCCGCGTCATATTCGTCGAAGACGAGCGCGGTCGGGGTCTGCAGCGCCCAAGGGAGCAGGCCTTCGCGGAATTCGGTGACCTGCTGGCCGCCCTTCAGCACGATCGCGTCGCGGCCGACGAGATCGATGCGGCTGATGTGCGCGTCGAGGTTGACGCGGATGCACGGCCATTTCAGCCGCGCCGCGACCTGTTCGATATGCGTCGACTTGCCGGTGCCGTGATAGCCCTGCACCATGACGCGGCGGTTGAACTTGAAGCCCGCGAGGATGGCGAGCGTCGTGTCGCCGTCGAAGACATAGGCGGGATCGAGGTCGGGAACGCGCTCGTCGGCCTCGCTGAATGCCGGCACCTTCATGTCGATGTCGACCCCGAAGACCTCGCGTGCATCGACCTCGGTGTCGGGCGCTGCGAGGAGCGTCGAGCCGTGGTGGTCGGGGAGGCTGTTCGGGATGTCGGTCATCGTTCGCGTCCATTTATTTCGTCATGCTGAACTTGTTTCAGCATCCATGGCTCAGGCTCTCTTTTGACACTGCGCCAGCGGAAAGGTCGGACCATGGACCCTGAAACAAGTTCAGGGTGACGGGGAAGAGGAGTCGGCGTGTTCCCACCGACTGTCCGAGCGCGGTATCGTCATGGGTTGCGGCTTGCAACGCCTTATTCAGAAGAGGCCGAGCGCCTTCATCACCGCCGACTGGTCGTAATAGGGCCGCTCGCAGGCGATCTTGTCGCTGCCGGGGGCGAATTCGAAGCTCGCCGCCATGCGGATGCGGAACGCCTTGCCGGTCGGCTCGACCGTGCGCAGGCCGAGCCGGAGCGGCCCCAGATGGGTGCCCGTCAGCCAGAATTCGACCAGCACCGTATCGGTGCCGGCATCGGCCGCGATCGCGATGATCTCGTTCGCCTGATCGGGAAAGGGCTCGCGCGACGAGGCGAAATAGGATCGCACCGCCGCCTCGCCGTCGAAGATGGTGCCGGGGCCGAGCAGCTCGTAGCGCGGATGGTCGAAGGTCGCGAGAACGCCGTCCCAGTCGTGCGTGATCTCCAGGGCCATGTGGCGGCGGACGGTTTCGATACGCCTGTCGTCGAGATCGCTCATCGGTCCCTCTCCCTATGCGAAGACCCGGCTTTTCCGCAAAAGCTGATAGGCCGCGACGACTTCGCCGAGCCGCGTTTCGTGGCTGCGGTCGCCGCCGTTGCGGTCGGGGTGATATTTGCGGACGAGTTCGCTGTAGCGGCGGCGCAGCGCCGAGCGGTCGGCCGCCGCCTCCAGCCCCAGCACCTGCAGCGCGCGATGTTCGTCGCGGGAGAAGCGCGGATCGGCCGCCTCGCGCCGCGCCTGATCCATGCGCTGCCGGAAGCGGGCGCCGAGCGCATCCATCGGGTCGCGGAAGTCGGCCCAGCGCGGTGGCAGGTCGGCGCTGCCCGCGGCGCGAAAGGCGCGGCTCTCGGTCTCCCAGCCCGCGGTCGGCGACTGGGCGGCGAGAATCTGGTCGGCGTTCATGCCTTCGAAGAAGTTATAGCCCGCGTTGAATTCGCGGACATGGTCGAGGCACAGCCAGCGCCACGGCGGCGGGCCGTCGGGCGAGCGGTGGGCGGTGGCGGGCGCGCGAAACTCGCCGGGCTCGCGGCAACCCGGAACGGCGCAAGCGGCTTCGCGCGGAACGCGGCCGTGGAAACGACTGGATCGGGGGCTTGTCATGCTGTTCTTTCCTCCCCAACATGGGGGCATGAGCGAAAAAGGTCCAGTGCAACGCGAGATGGAAGGGCTGCTTTCCGCCGCTTTTCCCGATGCGGATTTCACCCTCAGCAACGACAGCGCGCGGCATCACGGCCATGCCGGCGACGACGGCAGCGGGGAATCCCATTTCAGCCTGGCGATCGAGTGGGCGGGCTTTGCGGGGCAGAATCGCGTTGCGCGCCAGCGGATGGTGAACAGGGCGCTCGGCGAGTTGCCGGGAAATCGCGTCCACGCGCTCGCGATCAAGGCGCTGGCGCCGGGAGAATGACGATGCAGGTGATCACCCCCTCGACCCACGATATCGGCGCCTTCGACGTCCGGCGGACCTTGCCCGACAAGGAGCGGACGATGGTCGGCCCCTTCATCTTCGTCGACCAGTTCGGCCCGGCGCATTTCGACATCGGGCAGGGGATGGACGTGCGTCCGCATCCGCACATCAACCTCGCCACCGTGACCTATTTGTTCGAGGGCGCGATCGACCATCGCGACAATCTGGGCACCTATGCGACGATCCGCCCGGGCGCGTGCAACCTGATGACCGCGGGCCGCGGCATCGTCCATTCGGAGCGCACCCCGGCGGCCGAGCGCGCGACCGGATCGGCGATCTCGGGGATGCAGACCTGGCTCGCGCTGCCCGACGGCAAGGAAGAGATCGATCCGGCGTTCGAGCATGCCGCGAAGGAGGATTTGCCGCTGGTCGAGGACGCCGGCGTGTCGGCGCGCGTCATCATGGGAAGCCTGTGGGGCGCCACCTCGCCGATCACCCAGCACGCCGCGACCATCTATGCCGACATCCTGATGAACGCGGGCGCGTCGGTCCCGATCGAGGCCGAAGCCGACGAGCGCGCCGTCGTCGTCGCGCTCGGCGACGCGAGCCTCGATGGCGAGGCGCTCGACCGCTACAGCCTCTATATCCTGAAACCCGGCGAGGCGATGACGCTGCGCGCGACGAGCGACGCCCGCGTGATGCTGCTCGGCGGCGAAGCGTTCACGACCCCGCGCCATCTGTGGTGGAATTTCGTCAGCTCGTCGCGCGACCGGATCAACCAGGCCAAGCAGGACTGGAAAGACCGCAAATTCCCGCTCGTGCCCGGCGACAGCGAGGAGTATATCCCGCTGCCCGGAATGCCGAAGACACCGGCCTATCCCTGATCGAACTGACAGGCTTGTCAGTTCGCGTCTTTGCAGCCATTCTGGTTTCGGAATGAAACCGAAGGAGCGGGCGATGACGGGCGATTTCGAGCAGCGGCGGGTGGCCCTTTCGACCGGAGTCGAACTCGATGTCGTCGACATGGGGCCGAAGGACGCCCCGGCGCTGATCTTTCTTCACGGCTTTCCCGAATCGCACCGCACCTGGCGGCACCAGCTTCCGCATTTTTCGGACCGCTTCCGCTGCATCGCGCCCGACCAGCGCGGCTATCGCGGCTCGTCGAAGCCACAGGATGCCGAGTCCTATACGCCCGACAAGCTGATCGCCGATATCTTCGCGCTCGCCGATGCGCTGGATGTCGGGCGCTTCACCATCGTCGGCCACGACTGGGGCGGGGCGATCGCCTGGGGCGTCGCGCTTGGCGGCCAGCCGGGCGGGCTGCACCCCGCATGGGCGGGCCGCGTGACGCGCGCGGTGATCGCCAATGCGCCGCACCCCGCGATCTTTCAGCGCCTGCTCGCCTCGACCCCGCGGCAGCGCGAGGCGAGCCAGTATATCCGCGTCTTCCGCGACCCCGCGAGCGACGCGCTGATCGAGGAGCAGGGGATCGCCGGGCTGCTTGCCCACGCCTTCGCCGGGCGCGTGCCGAGCGGCGGCGTCCAGCCGCCCGACGAGATCGCGCGGCTGCTGAAGGACTGGGAGGACCGTGACGCCTGCCGCGCGATGGTCAACTGGTATCGCGGCTCGCCGATGGAGGTGCCGCCGATGGATGCCCCCTATGCCGAGCCGCCGGAGACCCCTTTTCCGCAGCTCATGATCCCGACGCTGGTGATCTGGGCGCTCGACGATATCGCGCTGCCCCCGAGCAATCTTGACGGATTGACCGAACTCGTCCCCAATGCGAGCATCGTCGAGGTGCCGGGCTGCGGCCATTTTGTGCCGTGGGAAGCGCCCGACAAGGTCAATGCGGCGATGGACGCGTTCCTCGAAAGGACCGCCGTCCCCGCCTGACGACCGGCAAAGGGGAGGGGACGCCATCATGTCGCATACCGCGATCATGCTGATTGCCGGCATCGCGCTGCTGATCGTGCTGCGTTTCGCGATGCGCGATCCTGGGGCCGCGACGCGGCGTTTTTTCTGGCTGTGGCTGCTGATCTCGCTGGGCAATCTGGTCGTCGGCGTCGTCCATGCCGGATACGGGCTGGGCGAGGAGGCAGTGGTGTGGTTGCTGGTGTTCGGCGTTCCGGCGGGGCTGGCGCTGGCGACGCGAACGATCGAGCGTTAGGGCATCGAGCCTTAAATCTGACCCATCGTCCCGTTCGTGTCGAGCGAAGTCGAGACACCCATCGGCGTGGAGCAAGGCCGATGGGTGTCTCGACTTCGCTCGACACGAACGGATAAGGGGCGTTGCAGATTTATGGCACACCGCCCTAATCTGCGGGATCGAGCAGGCAGCCGCTGGCGCCCGCATAATGGGCGCTGCGCGAGGCGAGCAGCGGGACGCTGCCGGTGATCGTCTTCGTCGCGGGGGCCTCGCTGATCGACACCATGTCCATGCCCGGCTCGAAATCGGTCTGGCAGCTTTCGAGGCTGCGCCCCTGCACATAGCGGCACGAGCAGCCGACGCGGGCGGCATAGGCCGACCCGACCTCGGCCTGCGCCTTGAAATCGGGGAATTTCCAGATCAGCAGGCCGAGCAGCAGCACCAGCAGCAGGATCGCCCACGGCAGGCAACCGCTCCAGCGGCTCGGCCGCCGCGGCGCGGGACGCTCCGGCGCGGCATCGCCCATCGGCGGCGCCGGTTCTGCCGTTGCCGGGCCGGGCGGGTTGGTGTTAGGCATGGGGCGTCATGATCACCAAAAAGGCCTTGCTGGCAAGTGGCATCGTCGCGGTGCTCGGCCTCTGGTCGCTGTCACAGGCGGCGGGGCAGGGGGCCATGGCGCCCGCGACCCCCGCGCCGCGGCTCGGCCTGTCGATCGCCGACGCGCGGCCCGGCGACGCCCCGCGCCCGCTCCCCGCGCTCGATCCCGCGGTCAAAGCGAAGGCCGACGCGCTGTTCGTCGACGCGGACGCGGTGGGCGAGACGCGCGCGCTGCTCGTGCTGCACGATGGCGAGCCGATCTACGAACGCTATGGCGCGGGCTTCGGCCCCGATTCGAAGCTGATAAGCTGGTCGATGGCCAAGAGCATTACCGCGGTGCTCGCCGGTTTCATGGTCGCCGACGGGCGGCTGTCGCTCGACGGACCGGCGCCGGTCGCCGCGTGGCAGCGCAGCGGCGATCCGCGCGGTGCGATCCGGCTGCGCGACCTGCTGCACATGGCCTCGGGTCTCGACCATGTCGAGGAAGGCGATCCCGTCTGGGCGAACGACACGGTGACCATGTTGTTCGGCGGCGGCGCGCAGGACATGGCGGCTTTTGCCGAGGCCAAGCCGGCGGTCGCGCGGCCGGGCGAGGTCTTCAACTACAGCTCGGCGACCAGCGTCATCCTGTCCGACATCCTCGCCGACACGCTGACCCCGTCGCCGAACCCCGAAGCGCGGCGCGAGGCGATGCGCGACTTCATCGCCGGCCGGCTGGTCGAACCGCTCGGCATGACCAGCCTGACCCCCGAGTTCGACGCGAAGGGGACGATGATCGGCGGCTCGATCATGCACGCGACCGCGCGCGACTATGCGAAGTTCGGCGAATTCCTGCGCAATCACGGCGTCGTGGACGGTCAGCGCCTGCTTCCCGAAAGCTGGATGCGCTTCATGCTGACCCCGTCGGCGAACGATGCCGGCTATGGCGGCCACATCTGGCTCAACCGCGCCCGCCCCGCCGGGGTGACGCCCGCGCTATGGCCCGACCGCGGCCCGAACGACCTGTTCGCCTGCATCGGCCATCAGGGGCAATATATCATCGTCTCGCCGTCGCAGCGGGTGACGATCGTGCGGCTGGGAATCACGAAGGACGATCAATTCCCTGCGCTGCGCAGCCATCTGGCGGATTTGCAGGGGGCGCTTTGACGACACTTCCTCCCCATCAGGGCAGGGAGGGCACGACTACAGCAGAAACTCGCCCGTCAGCGTGGTCACGCATCTGCCCGACAGTTCGACCCGATCGCCATCGAGGCGGCAGCCGACGTGGCCGCCGCGTGCGCTGGCCTGAAAGGCGGCGAAGCGGTCGCGGCCGAGGCGGGCGGTCCAATAAGGGGTGAGCACGCAATGCGCCGATCCGGTCACCGGGTCCTCGTCGACCCCGGCGCCGGGCACGAAGACGCGGCTGACGACATCGGTGCCCGACGGGTCGCCGTCGCCCGGGGCGGTCGCGATCGCCTGGACATGGCCGAGCGCGCGCAGCACCGCCATGTCGGGCGCCAGCGCCCGCACCTCGGCGGCGCTGTCATAGACGAGCAGCGCATAGCGGCCGGGGTGCCACAGCGTCTCGGCCGGCGATCCGCCGACCGCGCCGATGATCCGGGGCAGGGGTTTGGGGTCCGGTCGATAGGCGGGAAGCGCCATGCGGTAGCCGTCCTCGCCGTCGCGCGCGACGCGCAGCATCCCCGCTTCGCGGGTGCGAAAGACCATCGCGTCGCGCCACGGCGCCGCGGTCAGCAGCACATGGCCCGAGGCGAGCGTCGCATGGCCGCACAGCGCGATCTCGGTCGCCGGGGTGAACCAGCGCAGCTCGTAATCGGCCTCGCTCTCCTCGTCGGGAACCAGAAAGGCGGTTTCGGACAGATTGTTCTCGGCCGCGATGTTCAGCAGCATCGCATCGCTCAGCCACTCGTCGAGCGGCATGACGGCGGCGGGATTGCCGGTGAAGGGCCGGTCGGCGAAGGCGTCGACGCGGGTGATCGGAAGCTGCCGCCAGCTCATGGATAGAGATATCCCTTCGTCCAGCCCTCGCCCTCGCGGACGAACAGGGTGCGTTCGTGGAGGCGATGGGCGCGGTCCTGCCAATATTCGATTCGCTCGGGGGCCACGCACCAGCCCGACCAGCGCGGCGGGCGCGGCACTGCCTGCCCCTCGAAGCGCGCCTGCATCTCGGCGAAGCGCGCCTCGAAGGTCGCGCGGCTATCGAGCGGGCGCGACTGGTCGCTCGCCCAGGCGCCGAGCTGGCTGTCGCGGCTGCGCGTCGCGAAATAGGCGTTGGCGACGCTGTCCGCGACCGGCGCGACCGGCCCCTCGATGCGGATCTGGCGGCGCAGCGACTTCCAGTGGAACAGCAGCGCGACCTGCGGGTTCGCGGCGAGCTCGCCGCCCTTGCGGCTGTCGAGATTGGTGTAGAAGATGAATCCGTCGGGCCCATGTCCCTTCAGCAGCACCATCCGCACCGACGGGCGCCCGTCGGGGGTCGCGGTCGCCAGCGCCATTGCGTTCGAATCATTGGGCTCGCTGGCGCGCGCTTCGGCGAACCAGGCGTCGAACAGGGCGAAGGGGTCGGTGGTCATGCGCGCGCTTCTAATGCGCCGTGGGTCTGTGGTCGAGCAAAAGCCGGTCTTGGTAACGTCGTCACCCCGGACCTGATCCGGGGTCCCGCTCAACGACGCCCGAAAGCGGGATCCCGGATCAAGTCCGGGGTGACGAAAGAGGAGTCGCTCGGGAACTTGACCGCCTTTCGCCCCGTTCCCACATCGCGCGCGCAATCGGGCCTTTCCGGTCAACATCTTATCGGGCTACAGGAGAAAGATGGCAGATCCCTATTCCACCCTCGGCGTCGCGAAGAATGCGAGCGAAGCCGAAATCAAGTCGGCGTACCGCAAGCTCGCCAAGCAATTGCATCCCGACCGGAACAAGGACAATCCGAAGGCGGCGGAGAAATTCTCCGACGTCACCAAGGCCTATGACCTTTTGTCCGACAAGGAAAAGCGCGCGCAGTTCGACCGCGGCGAGATCGACGCCGACGGCAATCCGGCGATGCCCTTCGGCTATGGCGGCGGCGGTTTCCGCGGCGACCCGCGCGGCGGGGCGCAGGGCGGTTTCGGCGGTTTCAGCGGCGAGGGCGCGGATTTCGGCGATATCTTCGAAGGACTGTTCGGTGGCCGCGGTGCCGGCGGCGGCAGTCCGTTCGGCGGTTTCGGCGGGCGCGGCGCGCCGCCGCAGAAGGGCGCCAACGTCGCCTATCGCCTCGCCGTTTCCTTCCTCGACGCGGCGACGCAGGCGATGCAGCGCATCACGCTGGCCGACGGCAAGACGATCGACCTCAAGCTGCCGGCGGGGGTCGAGACCGGCACCCAGATGCGGCTCGCGGGCAAGGGGCAGCCGGGGCCGGGCGGCCATGGCGACGGCATCGTCACCATCACCGTCAAGGACCATCCCTTCTTCGAGCGCGATGGCGCCAACATTCGCCTCGACCTGCCGATCACGCTGAACGAGGCGGTGAAGGGCGCGAAGATCAAGGTGCCGACGGTCGACGGGCCGGTGATGCTGTCGGTCCCCGCCGGATCGACCTCGGGCAAGGTGATGCGGCTCAAGGGCAAGGGTTTCAGCCAGAAGGGCGGCGGGCGCGGCGATCAGCTCGTGCGGCTGATGGTCGACCTGCCGAAGGAGGATGCGTCGCTCGCCCGGCTGGTCGACGACTGGACCGATACGCGCCCGGTGCGGGCCGATCTCGGCGTGTGATGCGTGGCTGATCGCGCCGAGAAGAAAGCCGTTGCCGCGCTCGAGCGCGAAGTCGCAGAGGAAGTCGGCAAGGAATATCTGGCCGAGGGCCATTCGCCGCATTCGCCCGAGGCGCGCGCCGAGCGCGCCAAGCGGCTGCGGCTGAAAGCGGCGGCGCAGGGCGTCCTCGAGCGCGGACGCGAGACGCTGGGGCCGGGAACCCGCGCCTTTCACATCGTCCGCCGCGTCATCGTCGGCACCTACACCGACGGTTTCATCCATGCCGGCAACCTCGCCTATCTCGCGCTGATCGCGCTCTTCCCCTTCTTCATCCTGCTCGCCGCCGCGCTCAGCCTGTTCGGCGGCAGTGCCGGGGGCGAGGCGGCGATCGACGCGGTCTTCTCGATCATGCCGCCCACCGTCGCACGGGCGCTGTCGGGGCCGATCCGCGAGGTGATGTCGGCGCGAACGGGGATTTTCCTGTGGCTCGGCGCAATCGTCGCGCTGTGGACGGTCGGCAGCCTCGTCGAGACGATCCGCGACATCCTCCGCCGCGCCTATGGCACCCATTTCAGCCGCGGCTTCTTTCATTACCGGCTGCTGTCGATCGGCATCATCAGCGGCGCGGTGGTGCTGATGCTGCTGTCGTTCAGCATGCAGGTGCTGATCGTCGGCGTCGAACAGTTCGTGACGCGCGTGCTGCCCGCGCAATTCCAGTCGGCGGGCGCTGTCGCGCTGTCGCGGATCGTGTCGGGCGCCGGCCTGTTCCTCGCCATCTATCTGCTCTTCTATTCGCTCACCCCCGCCAAATACCGCCGGCAGAAGAAATGCCCGAAATGGCCGGGCGCGCTGTTCACCACCCTGTGGTGGATCGGGGTCACCCTGGCGCTTCCGCCTTTGTTGGCCAGCCTGCTCAGCTATGACGCGACCTACGGCAGCCTGGCCGGGGTCATGGTCGCGCTTTTCTTTTTCTACCTCGTCGGATTGGGTATGGTGATCGGTGCCGAACTCAATGCCGCGCTGGTCGAGGTTGAGGATTTGGGACACGACGCTATTGGGCGCGTGGACGACATCATGGTCGACGACAACAAGACCGGAGAAGACGAATGACGGGTCTGATGAAGGGCAAGCGCGGGCTGATCATGGGCCTCGCGAACGACAAATCGCTCGCCTGGGGCATCGCCAAGGCGCTGCACGGCGCAGGTGCCGAGCTCGCGATCAGCTATCAGGGCGAGGTGATGCTGAAGCGGGTCAAGCCGCTCGCCGACGAACTCGGCTGCGATTTCCTGCTCGACTGCGACGTGTCCGACATGGCGAATCTGGATCAGGCGTTCGCGACGCTCGCGGCGCGCTGGCCGACGATCGACTTCGTCGTCCACGCGATCGGCTATACCAACAAGGAAGCGCTGCGCGGCCACTATGCCGACATCGGACTGGACGATTTCCTGATGACAATGAACATCAGCGTATACAGCTTCACCGCGGTCGCGAAGCGGGCGGCGGCGATGATGGCGCCCTTCGACCCCGAAACGGGCGCGGGCGGCGGCGCGCTGCTGACGCTCAGCTATTATGGCGCGGAAAAGGTCATTCCGCATTACAACGTCATGGGCGTCGCCAAGTCGGCGCTGGAGACCAGCGTCAAATATCTCGCCAACGACTACGGCCCGCAGGGGGTGCGCGTGAACGCGATCTCGGCGGGGCCGATCAAGACGCTGGCCGCGAGCGGCATCGGCGATTTCCGCCTGATCCTGAAATGGAACGAATATAATGCGCCGCTGCGCCGCAACGTCACCATCGACGATGTCGGCGGCTCGGCGCTCTATCTGCTGAGCGATCTCGCGAGCGGCGTGACCGGCGAAACCCACCATGTCGATGCGGGCTATCACACCGTCGGCATGAAGCAGGAAGACGCGCCGGATATCGCGCTTGCCTGACGGCCTCGCCATCCGTTCCGCCACGGCGGCGGATACCGATGCCATCGACGCGATCATCCGCTCGGCCTTCGCCGGGACCGAGCACGGCTATCAGGGCGAGGCCGAACTGGTCCGGATGCTGGCGGCCGACGGCGACGCACTGGTCTCGCTCGTCGCGGAAGCGGACGGCGCGATTGCCGGGCATGTGCTGTTCAGCCGGATGGACGTCGAAGCCGACGGTGCGCCGCTGCCCGCCGCGGGGCTCGCGCCCGTATCGGTCGTGCCCGAACGGCAGGGGCAGGGGATCGGCGGCGCGCTGATCCGCGCCGGTCTGGATGACCTGTGCGCGCAGGGCGTGGCGATCAGCTTCGTCCTCGGGCACGAGGCCTATTACCCGCGCTTCGGCTATTCGTCCGACCTTGCCGCGCGTTTCGCCTCGCCCTTCGCGGGGCCGCATTTCATGGCGATGATGTTTGGGGACACGGCATGGCCCGGGCGCGGCCGGGCCGATTACGCGCCCGCCTTCTCCCGCCTCGGCTGAACCCGGAACGCGCCGCGGCGCTTGAATTACGGCGCGAATCCCGCCATCGCGCGAAAATGGATTTCGCATTGGCCATCGATCATGTGCAGATCGCCATGCCCGTCGGCGGCGAGGCGCAGGCCCGCGCCTTCTTCGGCGTGCTGCTCGGGCTCGCCGAATTGCCCAAGCCTCCTGACATGGCGGCGCGCGGAGGCTGCTGGTTCGCGCTCGGCGACCGTCAGCTTCATCTGGGCGTGGAGGCGGATTTCCGGGCGGCGAAGAAGGCGCATGTCGCGCTTGCGACCGACGCGCTCGACGCGTTGCGCGCGCGCCTCGATGCAGCGGGCTTCGCGACCCACGACGACAGCATCATCGATGGTCGCCATCGCTTCTTCACCGAGGATCCATTCGGCAACCGGATCGAATTCATGGACAGGACCCCGCGCGCATGAGTTTCAACGGCTTCGGACGCGTCCTTCGCTTCACGACCTGGGGGGAAAGCCATGGGCCGGCGCTTGGCGCGGTCGTCGACGGCTGTCCGCCGCGGCTCGCGCTGTCGGAGGGGGATATCCAGCCTTTCCTCGACAAGCGCCGCCCCGGCCAGTCGCGCCACACGACGCAGCGGCAGGAGCCCGACCAGGTGCGCATTCTGTCGGGGGTGTTCGAAGGCAAGACGACCGGCACCCCGATCAGCCTGATGATCGAGAATGTCGACCAGCGATCGAAGGATTATGGTGCGATCGCGCAGGCCTATCGTCCCGGCCACGCCGATTACGCCTATGACGCCAAATACGGCATCCGCGATTATCGCGGCGGCGGCCGTTCGAGCGCGCGGGAGACCGCGGCGCGGGTCGCGGCGGGCGCGGTGGCGCGGCTGGTGATCCCCGAGGTCCAGATTCACGCCTGGGTCGCGGAGATCGGCGGCGACGCGATCGATCCTGCCAACTTCGACCTCGAGGAGATCGACCGCAATCCCTTTTTCTGCCCCGATCCCGCCGCGGCGCAGCGCTGGGAGGGGATGATGGACGCGGCGCGCAAGGCGGGCAGCTCGCTCGGTGCGGTCATCGAATGCGCGGCGAGCGGCGTCCCCGCCGGCTGGGGCGCGCCCGTCTATGCCAAGCTCGACGCCGATCTTGCCGCGGCGATGATGGGGATCAACGCGGTAAAGGGGGTCGAGATCGGCGCCGGCTTCCACGCGGCGCGGCTGCGCGGCGAGGAGAATGCCGACGCGATGCGCCCGGCGAGCGACGGCAGCAACCGTCCCGATTTCCTGTCGAACAACGCCGGCGGCATCGCGGGCGGCATCTCGACCGGCCAGCCGGTGGTGGTGCGCGTCGCCTTCAAACCGACCAGCTCGATCCTCACGCCGGTGCCGACGATCAACAAGGCGGGCGAGGCGACCGACATTGTGACAAAGGGCCGCCACGACCCCTGCGTCGGCATCCGCGGCGCGCCGGTCGTCGAGGCGATGATGGCGCTGGTCCTCGCCGACCACAAGCTGCTCCACCGCGCGCAATGCGGGTGACGTCCGCATGATCGAGGCGGTGCGCGCGACGATCGAGGCGCACCAGGCGGCGCTGTCGCTGCTGATCCTTGCCGCGATGTTCGTCGGCTTCCTGATGGAGCGTCTGCCCGCAACGGTCATCGCCGTGCTCGGCGCCTGCACCTATCTGGCGCTCGGCATTCTCGACGCCGAGGCGGCCTATTCGGTCTTCTCCAACTCGGCGCCGATCGTCATCGGGGCGATGTTCGTGCTGTCGGGGGCGCTGATCCGCACCGGGGTGATCCAGCGTGTCGCCGACGCGATCATGGCGCGCGCCGAAAGGCATCCGCGTCTCGCCATCGTCGAGGTGCTGCTCGGCGCGCTCGTCGCCTCGGCCTTCCTCAACAACACGCCCGTGGTCGTCGTGCTTCTGCCGATCATGATCAAGCTTGCCGACGTGACGGGGATCAGCGCCAGGAAGCTGCTGATGCCGCTGTCGATCGCCGCCGTCCTCGGCGGCACGCTGACCCTGATCGGCACCTCGACCAATCTCGTCGTCGACGGTATCGTCCGCGACGCCGGAATGCCGCGCTTCGGCATTTTCGAGATCACCCCGATCGGTCTCGTCACCGCAGCCTCGGGAATGATCGCCCTCGCGGCGATGTGGTGGCTGCTGCCGTCGGACAAGCCGGTGAAGGGCGACGCGGACCCCGCCGATGCGCATCACTATCTGACCGAGCTGATCCTGCAGGAGGGCGACGAGCTGATCGGCGAGCGGGTCGATATGTTCAAGGGATTGCCGCGCTCGGGCCGGATCGTCGGAGTGCGGCGCGGGTCGGTGGTCGTCCATGGCGCCGACCTCGAACGCTGGACACTGGCCGAGGGCGATCGGCTGGTCCTGCGCGTCGACGGCGCGACGCTGCTGACGTGGCGCGAGCAGGGGCGCTTCCGCCTCGGCATCGGCAGCGGCGAGCCCGCCGACGGCGATATGGTCGTCGAAACCATGGTCGCCCCGACCCACCCGTCGATCGGGCAGCGGCTGGCCGACATCCCTTTCCTGCAACGGATTCGCGCGCGGATCATCGGGCTCGACCGCCCCGCGCACGAGGCCGGCCCCGATCTGGCGAGCGTACGGATCCGCGCCGCCGACCGGCTGCTCGTCACCGGCGGCCCGCGCGAGGTGGAGGCGCTGCGCGACAATCCGGGCCTGATCGGCGCCGACCTGTCGCGGACGCGCGCCTTCCGCCGCCGCAAGGCGTGGATCGCGATCCTGTGCATGGCCGGCGTCGTGACCCTCGCCGCGCTCGACGTGATGCCGATCGGGGTCGCGGCGATCATCGCCATCGGCGTCATCCTCGCCACCCGCTGCATCGACAGCGACGAGGCGTGGGGGACGATCGACGGCGACGTGCTGGTGCTGATCTTCACGATGCTCGCGGTCGGCCTCGCGCTCGAAAACAGCGGCGCGGTCGCGATGATGGTCGGCTGGGTCGAACCCGCGCTTGTCGACGCGCCGCGCTGGGTGCTCGTCTTCGGCATCTATTTCTTTGCGCTGATCCTGTCCGAACTGCTCAGCAACAATGCGGTCGCGGCGCTGATGACGCCGGTGACGCTGGCGCTCGCCGCCGAGCTGGGCGTCGATCCGCGCCCGCTGGTGATCGCGCTGATGATCGGCGCCTCGGCCTGTTTCGCGACCCCGATCGGCTATCAGACCAACACCATCGTCTATGCCGCGGGCGACTATCGCTTCGTCGATTTCGTGAAGATCGGTGTGCCGCTCAACATCATCACCGGCGTGTCGACCTGCATCGCCATCGTGCTTTTCCTGACCTGACCGGCGGCGGTTGCGCCGGTCCGGCCACATCGTCATCGCTCCCTCCTCGCGCCTCGCACTGGGCCAAAATCGCCTCCGTCACAACGCTTCCATCTGCGCGAAACAGGCTCTAAGGTCGCGCGCTTCACGGTCGCACAAGGGGAGACATTGATGGCCGAAGCAAGCATGGTCGCGCCGGCCGGGGGCGAAGAGGCGCGCGCCAGACGCCTGCAATGGCGGATGCTGATCGGCTTCGTCGTCGGCCTGCTCGCGGGGCTGGCGGTCTATTACGGCGCTGCGGACGCGCCATGGGTCGACACCGTCACCACCTATGTCACCGGGCCGATCGGCCAGATATTCCTGCGCCTGCTGTTCATGCTGGTGATCCCGCTGCTCGTCTCGGCGCTGATCGTCGGGGTCGCCGAAATGGGCGAGATGCGCGCGCTCAAGACAGTCGGGCTGCGCACGCTCGTCTATACCGTCGTCGTGTCGTCGATCGCGGTCGCGGTCAGCCTCGTGGTGGTCAACGCGCTGCAGCCCGGGGCGGGGGTCGATCCCGCGCTGGCGAAGACCCTGCTGGCCGAGGGCGCCGCGCGCGCCGGTTCGATCATCCAGAGCGCGCATGAATCGAAATCGGGGGTCGAGGCGGTCGTCGCCATCGTCCCCAATAATTTCTTCAACGCGATGAGCCAGAACGACGTGCTCGCGGTGATGTTCTTCGCGCTCTTCTTCGGCATCGGGCTGATGCTGGTCCAGACGCCGCAGACGCAGGTTCTGAAGACCGCGATCGAGGGCGTGTTCGAAGTGGCGATGAAGCTGATCGGCCTTGTCATCCAGCTCGCGCCGATCGCCATCTTCTGCTTCATGTTCAACCTCGCCGCGCAGTTCGGCTGGGACCTGATTGTCCGCCTGTCGGCCTATGTCGGGGTCGTGCTGCTCGCGCTGGGCCTCCAGATGTTCGTGATCTTTCCGATCATCCTGCGGACGCTGGCGAAGAAGTCGCCGATCGCCTTCTTCCGCGAAACGCAGGAGGCCTTCGTGATGGCCTTCGCCACCGCCTCGTCGAACGCGACGCTGCCGACCTCGCTGCGCGTCGCGCACGACCAGCTTCGCCTGCCCGACCGGGTCGCGCGCTTCGTGCTGACCATTGGCGCGACCGCGAACCAGAACGGCACCGCGATGTTCGAAGGCGTGACGGTGATCTTCCTAGCGCAATTCTTCGGTATCGACCTGACGCTGACGCAGCAGATTTCGGTGATGCTCGTCTGCATCCTCGGCGGTATCGGCACCGCTGGCGTTCCGGCGGGCTCGCTGCCGGTGATCGCGCTGATCCTCGCCTCGGTCGGCGTGCCGCCCGAAGGCATCGGGCTGGTGCTCGGCGTCGACCGCTTCCTCGACATGTGCCGCACCGTGCTCAACGTCATCGGCGATCTCGTCGCCGCGACGGTGGTGTCGGCGGGGGTCGAGGATCAGCCGGCGGCGGAGACCGCGCCGCCGGCCTGAATCATTCCTTCTGGCTCGACGGAATCCGTGCCGGACGCGCGGCCCTGGGGGCAGGGCGCGGCGCCGGGCGCGCGCTTGGCGTCGGTCGCGTCGCCGGCCGGGTGACCGAAGGGGCCGGCCGGGTCACCAACGGACGGGGGGTGTCGGCCGCCGGCCGCGTCGAGGGCGCAGGCCGGGGGCGCACGGGCCGCGCGCCCGGATGCCGCCCGCCGGAGCCCGTCGCCGCCGGAGGCGTCGGGCGCGGGCGCGTGGTGCCGGGGCCGCGGCCGGGCGAGCCCGGCTGGCTCGCCGCTGGCGGCTTCGGACGGACGGCTGCCGGCGGCTGATCCTTGCCGGGACGCGGCGCATGGCCGCGCGGTCCGTCGTGATCGCGATCATGCCCGTTCCACTTCCCCGGGCGGTTTGGACGGTCGGGCCGATCGGGGCGATTCGGGCGCGGTGGATGGGCGCCGGGCCGTGGACCGTTGCCCTTGCCGCCGTTCCAGTGGCCGTCCCGGTCGCCGCGATGCTTCCACCAGGCGCGGCGCCCGCCCCAATAGCCCAGATAGCGGCCGTTCAGCGGATAGCGGTTGCGATAATGGTCGTACATCCACAGCCCATAGCCGGGATAATAATAATCGTCGTACCAGCCGCCGCCGAAGCCGATGCTGACGAAACCGCCGCCATAATCGGCCGCGTCATAGCAGTCGTAACCATAGCCGTCGTCATAGGCATAGGGGTCGTAATCATAATAATCGGCGGCGCAGGCGTAATTGCCGCCATAGCCGGCGCTGGTCATGTCGCCATAATAGCAACCGCCGAGCGTCGTCGTCGCGAGCGCGCCGAGCGCGAGGGAGAAGGGGCGGCGCAACCATCGGGCCATGATCTTGTCCTTTCACGGCGGAGGAACCGCCGAACTTGCCCATTAAAATGCAGCGGATGAGTTGAATTTGCGGTGAATGGACTCGGTTGCGCGGCAAGGCGTTACTTGCATCAATGTCAATAGTTGGATAGGCTCACGAAACACGCCGCTCGACAAGGACAGCCGTCATGAACGCTCCCGCCCAGATCCAATGGTCCAAGGCCCGTTTCGGTCCCGATACGCAGCACTGGCTGCCGCGCGGTTCCGAAAGCCTGCTCGATCATATTCCGGGCGACGACGGCGTCCCGCTGCTCGGCACGACGCTCGCGCAGCTTCGCGATCCGGTCGGCTTCACCGACCGCATGGTCGCCCGCCACGGCAAGGTCTATCGCGCGAAAAGCTTCGGCGGCCGCGGCGTGTCGCTCGTCGGCGCGGAGGCGAACGAGCTGGTGCTGTTCGACCGCGACAAGCTCTTTTCGTCCGAACAGGGCTGGGGACCGGTGCTCAACCTGCTTTTCCCGCGCGGGCTTATGCTGATGGACTTCGAAAAGCATCGCGCCGACCGCAAGACGCTATCGGTCGCCTTCAAGCCCGAACCGATGCGCCACTATGCCGCGGCGCTCAACGACGGCATCCGGGCGCGCGTCGCGCAGTGGAGCGGGACGACCTTCCCATTCTATCCGGCGATCAAGCAGCTGACGCTCGACCTTGCCGCGACCAGCTTCCTCGGCATTCCCTGGGGGCCGGAGGCGCAACGGATCAACAAGGCGTTCGTCGACATGGTGCAGGCGTCGATCGGCGTCGTCCGCGTGCCCTTGCCCTTCACCGCGATGGGGCGCGGGGTCGCGGGGCGCAAGTTCCTGGTCGACTATTTCACCCCGATGGTGCCCGAACGCCGTGCCGGAACGGGCGAGGACATCTTCACGCAAATCTGCCAGGCAAGGGACGAGGCGGGCGACTATCTGTCGGTCGAGGCGATCGTCGACCATATGAATTTCCTGATGATGGCGGCGCACGACACGATCACCAGCTCGATCAGCTCGCTCGTCTGGCTGCTCGCGCGCCATCCCGAATGGCAGGACCGGCTGCGCGCGGAGATGCTGGCCGTCGCGCCCGCGGGCGAGGGGGTCGGACACAATAGCCTGGGGCAGCTCGAGCTGACCGAATGGGCGTTCAAGGAGGCGTTGCGGATGATCCCGCCGGTGCCGGTGATCCCGCGTCGCGCACTGCGCGATTTCGAATTCGGCGGCTACCGCATCCCCGCCGGCACCAATGTCGGGGTCAACCCCAGCCATACCCACCGCATGGCCGAATATTGGCCCGAGCCCGAGACATTCGACCCGATGCGCTTTTCGCCCGAGGCGGCGAAGGGCCGGCACAAATATGCCTGGGTGCCCTTCGGCGGCGGCGCACACATGTGCCTGGGGCTGCACTTCGCTTACATGCAGGCGAAGATCTTCTTCCATCATGTGCTGACCACCCACCGCATCCGCGTTGCCGACGGCTATGCGCCCGACTGGCAGATGTGGCCGATCCCGCGCCCGAAGGACGGGCTGACGGTGACGTTCGAGCCGCTTGCCTGACGCCGGGGTCGCGTTTCCACCTAAAATCGCTGGAAATCCTCGATTGAGATCGTTATCAATTCCGCATAGCCGTGCGGATTGCTCGCGCCCCTGTGGGCGGCGATAAGTCGGGCCGGGGGGGAGGGGTGAGTCGATGATCGACATGGTCCGCGAACTGCTGCGCGCGATCGGCGGCGTGATGGACGCACATGGCCCCCCGGTCAGCGCAGCGCAGAGCTACACCCCCACCGATTACAGCGTGCATTTCTTCCTTCAGATCGCGGTGATCCTGTTCGTCTGTCGCGTCGTCGGCTGGGCGGCGAAGAACTATTTCGGCCAGCCGCAGGTGGTGGGGGAAATGATCGCCGGCGTGCTCCTCGGCCCGTCGCTGTTCGGCCTGCTGTTGCCCGACCTGCAGGCGGCGATCTTTCCCGCCGAAACGCGCAACGTCCTTTATGTCGCCGCGCAGTTCGGAGTCGGACTCTACATGTTCCTCGTCGGCACGACGCTGCGCCTCGACCATTTCCAGTCGAAGGCGCGCAGTGCCGCCGGCGTGTCCGCCGCAGGCATCGCCGCGCCCTTCCTGCTCGCGGTGCTCATCACGCCCTTCCTGCTCGGCGTTCCCGGGCTTTTCGCCGAAGATATCGCGCCGGGCAGCGCGACCCTGTTCATGGGCGCGTGCATCGCGCTCACCGCCTTTCCGATGCTGGCGCGCATCATCCACGAGCGCGGCCTCGCCGATACGGCGCTCGGGACGCTGACCCTGACCGCAGGGGCATTCGACGACGCGGCGTCGTGGTGTGTGCTGGCGATCGTGCTTGCGACCTTCGGCGGCGGCCCCGGCGTGGCCTTGCTCGCAATAGCCGGTGGCCTGTCCTTCGTCCTTTTCATGTTCTTCGTCGGCCGGCCGCTGCTCATACCGCTCGCGCGTGCGGTCGAGGCGAAGGGCGAGTTGACGCCCACCACGCTGTCGATCGTGCTCATCCTTTTCGCGCTGTCCGCCTTCGCCATGGACGGGGCGGGCATTCACGCGGTGTTCGGCGGCTTCCTGCTCGGCGTCTGCATGCCGCGCGGCAAGCTGACGGAGGAGATAAGGCGCAAGGTCGAGCCAATCACCATCCTGCTCGTGCCGGTCTTCTTCGCCTATTCGGGCCTCAACACGCGCCTCGACACGGTGAACAGCCTGATGCTGCTCGGTCTCGCGCTCGCCATCCTCGCGGTGTCGATCACCGCCAAGTTCGGCGCCTGCTGGCTTGCCGCCCGGATCGCGGGGGAGGATAATCGCACCGCACTCGGCATCGGCGCGCTGATGAACGCGCGCGGACTGATGGAACTGATCATCATCAACATCGGCCTGCAAAAGGGGATCATCGGCCCGACGCTCTTTTCGATCATGGTGCTGATGGCGGTCGCCACCACGGTGATGTCGGGACCCTTGTTCGAGCTGGTTTATGGCCGCAAGGCGCGCGCCGAGGGCGTGCTGGGCCAGCTCGGGACCGAAGGTCCGGCGGATGGCGACGACCGCGAACAGGAAGCCGCCCGCCCGGCCTGAGCCCGTGCGTCATTGCGCCGGGCCGACCGGCACCCCAGAATGGGTAGATGAAAGGCGTTCGCCCCTATCTGATCTGGTTCGGCCTCGCCGTGCTGCTCACCATCGCCGCGATCCAGGCGATGGCGTGGCTGCGCGCGCATCCCGAGCATAATCCGGCCGCGCGCTTCGAGCTTGCGCACCCGCAGGGCTGGGCGACGCACCGCAAGCTCCTCGGCCTCGTCGAAGACGACGCAGCCTGTTTCGCCGCCTTCGACCGGGCCGGGGCGGGCTATCTGCGGCGGCCCGCGATGGGCGAAGGGATCTGCCGCGCGCCCCAGCGCATGATCCTCACCGGCGACCGGCTGGTGCCGACGATGCGCCCGGCGAATGCCGCGCCGGGCTGCGCGGTCACCGCCGCGATGGCACTGTGGACCCGCGACGTCGTCCAGCCGCTCGCGCGCGAATATTTCGGGCAGACCGTTGTCGAGCTGGAAAATCTCGGCAGCTACAATTGCCGCAAGATCGCGGGGCGGCAGGCGCAGAGCGAGCATTCGACCGCCAATGCGATCGACATTTCCGCCTTCGTGCTGGCCGACGGCACGCGCATTTCGCTGATCAACGACTGGACGGGCGGCGACCGCCGGAGCGAATATCTGCACGCGGTGCGCGATGGTTCTTGCGACCTGTTCAGTACCGTCCTGTCGCCCGACTACAACCGCGCCCACGCCGACCATTTCCACCTCGACATGGCGGTGCGCACGGCGGGCTGGTCGGTCTGTCGCTGAAGGCTAGACGGTGAAGCTCTCGCCGCAGCCGCAGCTTCCCTTGGCGTTGGGGTTCTGGAACACGAAGCCGGCGGCGAAGTCATCCTCGACCCAGTCCATCACACTGCCGATCAGATAGAGGACCGAGGCGCCGTCGATGTAGAAGGTGCCGCCGGGCGTCTCGATCTTCTCGTCGAACTTCTCCTCTTCGGTCACATAGTCGACCGAGTAGGCGAGCCCCGAGCAGCCGCGGCGCGGCGTCGACAACTTGACGCCGATCGCGTCCTCGGGGGCCGAGGCCATCAGCGCCGCGACGCGCGCCTCGGCATCGGGGGTCAGGGTCACCGCGGCGGGGCGGGTGCGGGTCTTGGTGTCGGTCATCGTCATCTCCCCCCTCCCGCTGGCGGGAGGGGTCGGGGGTGGGTCCGTTCCATATAGGGATGATGTGGGCCTGCGCCCACCCCTAACCCCCGCAAGCTAGAGCATCCCCAGTTCCAGCCGGGCCTCGTCGCTCATATTGGCCGGCGACCACGGCGGGTCCCACACCAGATTGACCTCGGCATCGCCGACCCCCGGCACCGCGCCGACGCGCAGTTCGACCTCGCCGGGCATCGATTCCGCGACCGGGCAATGCGGCGTCGTCAGCGTCATGGTGATCAGGACGTGCCCCTCATCGATCTCGACATTGTAGATCAGGCCCAGATCATAGATATTCACCGGGATTTCCGGGTCATAGATTTCCTTGAGCGCATCGACGACCGCTTCGTAGAGGTCGCCGCCGACGCCGTGCGGATCGACCGCGGCGGGCTTGGCGGCCAGGAAGCCCTCCAGATAGTCGCGCTTGCGCTCCAGCTTGTCGCCCATCGATTCCGGGGCGGGCTCGGCGTCCTCGACGCGCGCCTTGGGCGGCGGCGCCACGCTGTCCACTTCCTCGACCCGGATCGTCCGTTCCTCGTTCATCCGAAAATCCTTTCGACGCGCGACAGGCCATCGATCAGCGCCGCCACATCGTCGTCGTTGCTGTAGAGTCCAAAGCTGGCGCGCGCGGTCGCCGGCACGCCCAGATGCGCCATCAGCGGCTGCGCGCAATGATGCCCGGCGCGGATCGCGACCCCGTTTTCGTCCAGAATAGTGCCGATGTCGTGCGGATGCACCCCCGCCATCGCGAAGCTGACGATCCCGGCGCTGCTGTCCGGGCCGAACAGCGTGATGCTGTTCCGCCGCGCGAGCTGCTCGCGAAGGCTGCCGACCAGCGCGCATTCGTGCGCGTGGATCGCCTCGACCCCGACGGCGTCGACATAATCGACCGCCGCCGCCAGCCCCAGCGCCTCGACGATCGCCGGCGTTCCTGCCTCGAAGCGGGTCGGGGCGGGGGCGTAGGTCGTGCGCTCGAAGGTCACGCGGTCGATCATCGATCCGCCGCCCTGCCACGGCGCCAGCGCGTCGAGCTTGTCGCTCCACAGCACGCCGATACCGGTGGGGCCGTAAAGCTTGTGCCCCGAAAAGACATAATAGTCGCAGCCCAATGCCGCGACGTCGACCGGCAGCCGCGGCACCGCCTGGCAGCCGTCGACCAGCAGTTCGGCGTCGACGCGGTGCGCGAGTTCCGCCGCGCGCGCGACGTCGAGCGGGCTGCCCAGAACGTTCGAAACATGCGCGAAGGCGACCATCGTGTGATCGGGGGTCAGTATCTTTTCCGCCGCATCGAGATCGATGCGCCCGTCGGCGGTCAGCGGGCAGACGTCGACCTGCCACCCCGCGAGCTGCCACGGCACGATATTGCTGTGATGCTCGAGGGTCGAGAGCAGCACGCGGCCCTTGCGGGGGTGCGAATAGGCGACGAGGTTGATCGCCTCGGTCGCGCCGCGCACGAACGCCACCTGATCCTCGCCCGCGCCGATGAACGCCGCGATCCGCCGCCGCGCCGCCTCATAGGCGAGCGTCATGTCGGCCGAGCGCGCATAGACGCCGCGGTGCACCGTCGCATAATCGCGCCCCATCGCGGCGACGGTCGCGTCGATCACCGCCTGCGGCTTCTGCGCCGTCGCGGCGCTGTCGAGATAATGCCAGCCGGGGGTCAGGCCGGGGAAGTCGGCCCTTATGTCCCTCTCCCCTTCAGGGGAAGGGTTAGGGGAGGGGGAGTCGGTTATTGCCGCCCCCTCTCCCAACCCTCTCCCCTGAAGGGGAGAGGGCTTTTCTGTTGCAAGCCCACTCACACCAGCTCTCCCAGCTTCGCCAGCGCCAGTTCCTGCAACCGCGCCTCGTCCTCCGCCCCGTCGAACACCCCGGCGACGAACGCCTGCAGCAGGATCTTCTTTGCCTCGGCCGGCGGCATGCCGCGGGACTGGAGATAGAAAAGCGCCCCGGCATCGAGCTCGCCGATCGCGCAGCCGTGCGCGCATTTCACGTCGTCGGCGAAGATTTCGAGTTCGGGCTTGGCGTTGGCGGTCGCGCTGCGGTCGAGCAGCATCGCCTTCACATCCTGCTCGCTGTCGGTCTGCTGCGCCCCGCGCGCGACCGCGACCTTGCCGAGATAGGTACCGGTCGCGGTGCCGCCGAGCACCGAGCGCACCCTCTGCCGCGAGGTCGCGCCGGGCTCGGCATGGGTGACGGTGGTGATGATTTCGAGCGTCTGCTCGCCCCCACCGATCTGCGCCGCGCCGAGCGTGAAGTCGGCGCCCTCGTGCAGCGTGACGTTGAGTTCGATGCGGCCATAGGCGCCGCCGATGTTGAGGACGTGGAGTTTGGCAACCGCACCCTTGCCGAGGATGAGGTCGATCTGCCGGATCGCGCCTTCATCCTGCACGATCGCCCGGCACAATTCGCCGCCGGCGGGAACTATGATGCTCTCGGGCGCGGGCAGGGGCCATGCCGCGGTAACCGCGCCGATATCGGCATAGCGCCAGGCTTCATCGCGGCGTGTGGGCAGGGTAGCAGTCGTCACGCCATTCCCTCCCGCACATCGTCACCCCGGACTTGATCCGGGGTCCCGCTTCCTTCGACGTCCGAAAAGCGGGATGCCGGATCAAGTCCGGCCTGACGATGGAAGCAAGGGTGCGCGTATATGGTCACGCCGCCACCTCCGCATAGCCATGCGCTTCCAGCTCGCGCGCCAGCTCGGGGCCGCCCGACTTGACGATGCGTCCGGCCGCGAGGACGTGCACGAAATCGGGCTGCACATAGTCGAGCAGCCGCTGATAATGGGTGATCAGCAGTACTGCCTTGTCGGGCCGCCGCATGATCGCGTTGATCCCGTCGCCGACGATGCGCAGCGCGTCGATGTCGAGCCCGCTGTCGGTCTCGTCGAGGATCGCGAGCGCCGGATCGAGAATGCCCATCTGCACCATCTCGTTGCGCTTCTTCTCGCCGCCCGAAAAACCGACGTTCACCGGACGCTTGAGCATGTCCATGTCGAGCTTCAAGAGCCCCGCCTTCTCGCGCGCCAGTTTCAGGAACTCGCCGCCCGACAGCGGCCCCTGCCCGCGCGCCTTGCGCTGGGCGTTGAGGCTTTCGCGCAGGAACTGCAGGTTCGACACGCCGGGGATTTCGACCGGATATTGGAAGCCGAGAAACAGCCCCGCGGCGGCGCGCTCGTGCGGTTCGAGCGCGAGGAGGTCCAAATCCCCCTCCCGCTTGCGGGAGGGGCTAGGGGAGGGCATGTCGAAGCCGGATGCTGCCGAAACAGGCCCTCCCCCGACCCCTCCCGCAAGCGGGAGGGGAGAAAAGCTCACCGACCCTTCGGTCACCTCATATCCCGGCCGCCCGCCGAGCACATAGGAGAGCGTCGATTTGCCCGCGCCGTTCGGCCCCATGATCGCATGGATTTCGCCCGCGTTGATCGCGAGCGACAGACCTTTCAGGATCGGCTTGTCGGCGACGGTGGCGTGGAGGTTTTCAATTTTGAGCATTGTTTCTGCCGATCCTATATTCATTGGCCTCGATCTGGATGGGGCTGCCGTTGACCTTCAGAGCGCCATCCTGCGGAACACGAACAAATTCGTGCGAGCCGCCGATCTGATTATTTGGATTGGGGACCAATTCCGGTTCGGAGCCGGAAGCGACCGGATGCTCTCTATGGAATAGCCAGCGCAACATCACCCGACGCTCCCTTCCAAACTGATCCCCAGCAGCTTCTGCGCTTCCACCGCGAACTCCATCGGCAGTTGCTGCAGCACTTCCTTCGCGAAGCCATTGACGATCAGCGCCACCGCTTCCTCCTGCGAAAGCCCGCGCTGCATCGCGTAGAAAAGCTGGTCGTCGCTGATCTTGCTCGTCGTCGCTTCATGCTCGACCTGCGCGCTCGGGTTGCGGACCTCGATATAGGGCACGGTGTGCGCCCCGCAGCGGTCGCCGAGCAGCAGGCTGTCGCATTGCGTGAAATTCCGCACGCCCTCGGCGTTCGGCGCCACGCGCACCAATCCGCGATAGGTGCCGTTCGACTGGCCCGCGCTGATGCCCTTGCTGACGATGGTCGAGCGGGTGCGCTTGCCGTTGTGGATCATCTTGGTGCCGGTATCGGCCTGCTGATGATTGTTGGTGACCGCGACCGAATAGAATTCGCCGACGCTGTCGTCGCCGTTCAGCACGCAGCTCGGATATTTCCAGGTGATCGCGCTGCCGGTCTCGACCTGCGTCCACGACACCTTGCTGCGTTTGCCTTGGCAGAGCGCGCGCTTGGTCACGAAATTATAGATGCCGCCCTTGCCCTCGGCGTCGCCGGGATACCAGTTCTGCACGGTCGAATATTTGATCTCGGCATCGTCGAGCGCGACCAGCTCGACCACCGCGGCGTGGAGCTGGTTCTCGTCGCGCATCGGCGCGGTGCAGCCTTCGAGGTAGGAGACGTAAGCGCCCTTGTCGGCGACGATCAGGGTGCGCTCGAACTGCCCCGTATTCTCGGCATTGATGCGGAAATAGGTGCTGAGTTCCATCGGGCAGCGGACGCCCTCGGGCACATAGACGAAGGTGCCGTCCGAAAAGACCGCGCAGTTCAGGGCCGCGAAATAATTGTCGTGCTGCGGCACCACCTTGCCGAGCCACTTCTTCACCAGATCGGGATGCTCGCGGATCGCCTCGCTGATCGACAGGAAGATGACACCCGCCTTCTTGAGTTCCTCGCGGAAGGTGGTCGCGACGCTGACGCTGTCGAACACCGCGTCGACCGCGACCTTGCGCGCGCCCTCGACCCCGGCGAGCACCTTCTGCTCCTCGATCGGGATGCCGAGCTTCTTGTAGACCTCCAGGATTTCGGGATCGACCTCGTCCAGCGACGACAGCGTCGGCTTCGCCTTGGGCGCCGCGTAATAATAGGCGTCCTGATAGTCGATCGGCGGCACGTTGAGCTTCGCCCAGTCGGGCGGCGTCATCGTCAGCCAGTGGCGATAGGCCTTCAGCCGCCAGTCGAGCATCCATTCGGGCTCGTTCTTCTTCGCCGAGATGAAGCGGACGATGTCCTCGTTCAGCCCCTTGGGCGCGAATTCCTGTTCGATGTCGGCGGACCAGCCATGCTCGTAATCGGCGACGCGCAGCGCGGCCTCGCGGGCGGCCTGATCCTTGACGGGGGTTTCGATAGGGTCGGTCATGCGTTTATCCTCCCCTCCCGCTTGCGGGAGGGGTCGGGGGAGAGAGTGTCGGCGGAATCCGGGGCGGCAACAAGCCCTCCCCAAACCCCTCCCGCAAGCGGGAGAGGCTTAACAAGACTTGCCAGGCTGATGGCAGCCAGCGCCGCGCGCACCGCGCCGTTGACGATGCCCAGATGCGGCTGGATCTGGCAGCTTCCCTCGAAGCCGCAATCGTGGCGCCCCTCGTCGCAGCAGGCGGTCAGCGCGATCGGGCCCTCGACCGCCTCGATGATCTCGGCGACGTTGATCGCCGCCGCGGGCCGCGCGAGGCGCACGCCGCCGCCGCTGCCGCGCGACGAGACGAGCAGGCCCGCGCGCGCAAGCAGGCTGACCAGCTTTTGCGCGGTCGGCGCCGGAATCCCCGTCTGCTCGGCCAGCAGCGCGGCGTGCAACGGCACCGACCCGCATTGGCGCGCGGCGGCGCTCATCAGCACCACGGCATAATCGGCAAGGTTGGACAGGCGCATGCGTCTTTCCCGCGAAATCGCGAACGATTCTTAATTGGAGTAAATTCTTCCGATTATGTAGGGGAAAGCCCGCGCCGGTTCAAGCCGTGCCGCGACCAGCGCAAAAAAAGACACCCGTCCGGCCGGGGCCGAACGGGTGCCGAGATGAAGATCCCGGTCCTCGACAGAGGAAAGAGCTCTTCTGGGTCGCGGGACATCCGATAGGCGCACGGCGTGAGTCGCGATTGGACGAAAACGCCAAATCGACCCACGGCGCAATTTTTCATGGTTAACGCTATCATCTTGCGACACAAAGCAATTCGGGTGATTTCGCTGCACATCGCACATCCGGGAATTCATCCCTTCTTCGTCATTCCCGCGAAAGCGGGAATCCCGCTTTCCTTTGTGCCTTCCTGTCTTTCTGCGAGATTTTTCGGGGTTCGCACAAAGACACGAAGGCACAAAGAAGGTGAGGAAATGGGGTAGCGGGATTCCCGCTTTCGCGGGAATGACGAAGGGAGAGGCGTGTGCGGCTCTCCCTTCAGGTCTCCGACACCAGCGGGCTCACCTTGCCGGCGAGTTGCTTGCGGCCCTGCGTCGTCGCGACGGTGTAGGGCGACGGCGTGCGCAACTGGCCCGGCGTCGCGCCGGCGAAGCGCTTGATCTCGCGGATCAGGTGCGACTGGTCGTAAAAGGCGTCGCCGAGCGCATCGGTGTCGATCGTCTCGCCGCGCGCGATGGCGGCGGCGGCGCGCACCGCGCGATATTTGCGCGCCAGCATGCGCGGCGACAGGCCGTAATAATGCTTGGTCATCCGTTCGACCGAGCGGATCGACATGCCCGTCGCCGCGACCAGATCGGCGACCTGCGGCGAGGGGGCTTCGGTCAGCCAGCGGTCGGCGATGCGGATGAACCACAGCGGCGCCGGCTCGTTGCGCTTCATGATCTCGCGTACGAAATTATTGGCGGCGACCAGCCGTTCGGCATCGTCGGCGGCGCCTTCCAACGTCGCGACCACCTCGTCCATCCAGCTTCCGAACAATTGCATCGCGTCGAGCGCGCGGTCGGTCAGCCTGTCGGCATCCTCGCCCATCAGCGTCGCCCAGCCCGCGGGCAGCATCCCGAAACCGAAGACGCGCGTCGCTCCGCGGCAGATCGCGCGCACGCTGCCGCTGGTCGGGCCGACGATCGTCGCTTTGGTCGCGGCGAAACGGTGGCCGTCGGGGAAGATATAATCGCCGTCGGGGTTGGTCATCAGGCGGAATTGCGGCCGGTCGGCGCGCTCATATTCGTCGAACGGCGGGCGGTCGATGCGCACGAAATAAAAGGTGGAGACGAGGTCGGCGAGATCCGATTCGGGCGGGAAATACTGCAGCGCGAACGGCGTATCGCCCTCGGCGCCGCCCTCGCGCGGTGGTGATGGATTCGACATGATGCGACGCAACCCCCGGCAGCTTTGTTGCCGCCTGTTCCATCCCCTTATAATTTTCGGTTGCGATGGCCAAGCGGCAATCCGCTTGTCATCCGCCGCATTGCATCGCAAGGGACCGGCCATGCCGTTTCTCGCCTCCGCCGCCGACGCCGCCTATGCGCTCGTCCGCCCGCTCGTCCACGCCAGCGACGGCGAGGCGGCGCACGACCTGACCCTCGCCGCGCTCCAGCCGCTGCCGCGCGCGCGGCGCGCGCTGACCAGCCCCGCGCTCGCAACCGAACTCGCGGGCCTTGCCTTCCCCAATCCGGTCGGGCTCGCGCCCGGTTTCGACAAGGATGCGCGCGTCGCGCACGCGATGCCGCATTTCGGCTTCGGCTTCGTCGAGGTCGGGACGCTGACCCCGCTGCCGCAGGCCGGCAACCCGCGCCCGCGCCTGTTCCGGCTGGTCGAGGATCGCGCGATCGTTAACCGCATGGGCTTCAACAACGGCGGGCAGGCGGCGGCCGCCGGGCGCATCGCCGGCCTGCGTCGCCATGGCCTGCCGGTGCCGCTGGGCATCAACATCGGCGCCAACAAGGACAGCGCCGACCGCATCGCCGACTATGCGAAGGGCGCGGCGGCGATGGCGCCGCTCGCCGACTATCTGGCGGTCAACATCAGCTCGCCCAACACGCCGGGGCTGCGCGCGCTGCAGGACAAGGGCGCGCTCGAGGCGCTGCTCGACGGCGTCGCGGCGGCGCAGGGGACGGCGGCGAAGCCGGTGTTCCTGAAGGTCGCGCCCGATCTCGAACCCACCGACATCGACGACATCGTGACCGTGGCGGTGGACAAGGGACTCGCGGCGATCATCGTGTCGAACACGACGATCGCACGGCCACCGCTCGCCTCGCGCCACGCGGACGAAGCGGGCGGCCTGTCGGGCGCCCCGCTCGCCGCCCTTGCGCTGCAACGGCTCCGGGACTTCCGCGCCGCGAGCGGCGGGCGGGTGCCGCTGATCGCCGTCGGCGGCATTGCCACCCCCGAACAGGCCTGGGACCGTATCCGCGCCGGCGCCAGCCTCGTGCAGCTTTATTCGGCGATGGTTTACGAAGGCCCGGGCCTCGCCGCCCGTATCGCCCGCGGCCTCGAACGCCTCGCCGCCCGCGACGGCTTTGTGAAAGCGTCGGACGCGGTGGGGACGGCCGGCTAAGCAACGCGATAGCTTGACGTTGCAGCATTTATGACTATTATGACTATCCAATACGAGGAAATAGTCATGAATGCTGAAGTTCCATCGGACAGCTGGACCGTTGCACAGGCTAAGGCGAAGCTGAGCGAGGTCATCGACAAAGCGCGGCGCAAGGGGCCGCAGGCGATTACCCGCAATGGCAAGAGCGCAGTCGTCGTGGTCGATGCCGAACTCTGGAAAAAGACCCAGCGGCGCGAAACCATGGGCAGTTTTGCCGATTTTCTGCTGGCTTCGCCGCTGCGCGGGTCGGGCCTGGAAATCGAGCGTCTCGAAGGCGGCGTGCGCGAAACCTCGCTGTGAGCTTCCTGCTCGATACCAATGTCATCTCGGAAGGCGCGAAACCGCGTCCCGACGAGGGCGTGATGAACTGGCTCGCCTCGATCGATGAGGAGCAGCTTTATCTCAGCATCGTGTCGCTCGCCGAGCTGCGCCATGGAATCGAGCGTCTCCATACGGGGCGGCGCAGGTCCGCGCTGGACCGGTGGTTGACCGAAGAACTGCCGGCGCGGTTTGAAGGCCGTTTGATGCCGGTCGACGCCGCGACAGCTGACGCCTGGGGCCGGATCGTCGCAGCCGTGCAGGCGGCCGGTCGTCCGATCGGTGCGATGGATGCCTTCATCGCCGCCACGGCCAGGCAGCACGAGTTGACGCTCGTTACCCGCAATATTGCCGACTTCGAGGCGACGGGTATCCGTCTTTTCAATCCCTGGTCCGGGGCGGATGGGTTGTCCTGACAAGCGGCCGGACTTGCGCAGCCCGTTCCCCCGCGCCAATGTCGCGCGCATGATCAAACGACTCTTCGCTGTCTTCAGCCTGCTCGTCATCGCCCTCCCGTCGCTCGCCGCGGCGCAGGGCGTCACCTCTTCCGCCGATCCGCGCGCGACCGAAGCCGGGCGCGAGATATTGATGAAGGGCGGCTCGGCGGCCGATGCCGAGATGGCGATGATGCTGGTGCTGACGCTGGTCGAGCCGCAGTCGAGTGGCGTCGGCGGCGGCGGATTTTTCGTCTATCACGATGCGAAGACCGGGAAGATCTCGACGATCGACGGCCGCGAAAAGGCGCCCGCCGCGGCGACGCCCGATCGCTTCCTCGACGCGAACGGCCGGCCGCGCGGCTTCATGGACGTCGTTCCCGGCGGCCTGTCGGTGGGCGTTCCCGGCAATATCCGGCTGATGGAGGCCGTCCACGAGCGCTGGGGCAAGCTGCCCTGGGCCGATATCTTCCAGCCCGCGATCGACTTGGCCGAAAAGGGGTATGAGGCGACCCCGGCGCTGGTCAATTTCATGACCGCCTATGCCGACGTCTGGAAGGATTTCCCGGAAATCCGCGCCATCTATTATGTCGATGGCAAGCCTGCGCCGGTCGGGACGATCATCAGGAACCCCGCCTATGCGAAGCTGCTGCGCGACGTCGCGGCGCGCGGGGCGGATGCCTTCTATACCGGCGCCAACGCGCAGGCGATCGTCAAGGCGGTGACGCAGGCGCCGCGTAACCCCGCGACGATGACGCTCGCCGACCTCAAGGCCTATGAGGCGAAGGAGCGGCCCGCGGTCTGCACGACCTACCGCGTCTACAAGGTCTGCGGCATGGCGCCGCCCTCGTCGGGCGCGACGACCGTGTTCGGCATCCTCGGCATGCTCGAAGCCTATGACATGAAGGCGATGGGCAAGGACAATGTGATGAGCTGGCACCTGCTGGCCGAGGCGATGCAGCTCGCCTATGCCGACCGCGCCAAATATCTCGGCGACAGCGATTTCGTCGATGTGCCGGTGAAGGGCCTGCTCGACAAGCAGTATCTCGCGAGCCGTCGGATGCTGATCTCGCCCTTCACCGTGCGCAGCGACTATCCCGCAGGTTCACCCCCGGGCGCCGAGCCGCGCACCGCCTCGGGGCCGGTGAACGAACATGGCACGACCCATTTCGTCGCGGTCGACCGCGACGGCAATGTCGCGTCGATGACCTCGACCGTCGAATCGATCTTCGGCAGCCAGCTCGTCGCGGGCGGCTATGTCCTCAACAACGAGCTGACCGATTTCACCTTCGTTCCCGAGCAGGACGGCAAGCCCGTCGCCAACCGGGTCGAGGCGAACAAGCGTCCGCTTTCCTCCATGTCGCCGACGATCGTCTATGGCCCCGACGACAAGGTGATCCTCGCGCTCGGCTCGGCGGGCGGCAAGCGCATCATCATGCACGTCGCGAAGACGCTGGTCGGCGTGCTCGACTGGGGGCTGTCGGCGAAGGATGCGATCGCGCTTCCCAACCTCTTCTTCGACGACGCCGGCGCGATCATAGAGAACGACGCGATGGGCCGGAAGCTGGCGCAGGAATCGGCGGTGTTCGGCAACCCCTTCCGCGCCGAGGATTTCGGGTCGAAGGTCAATGCGGTCGAGCGCACCGCGACCGGCTGGCGCGGCGCCGCCGACCCGCGCAGCCCCGGCACCTGGGCGACCGACCGGCCCGCCGCGGCGGCGGCCGAATAACAGAACAGACGACATATCCTCCCCGGGAGAGAAGAGGCATGAAGCTCGAAAACCCGCATCTCGACCATTTCCCCAGCCTGGTCGCGATGTTCTTCGACCGCGCGGCGCGCGGCGGCGAGGACCCGTTCCTGTGGCGCAAGGCCGATCGCGCATGGCAGCCGCTGAGCTGGCGGCAGGTCGCGAACCAGGTGTCGGCGCTCGCCCACAATCTGCGCGAGCTGGGTTTGAAGGAAGGCGACCGGGTGGTGCTGGTCAGCGAGAACCGGCCCGAATTCTGCATTGCCGACCTGGGCATCATGGCCGCGGGCTGCGTCACCGTGCCGACCTACACCACCAATACCGAGCGCGATCACCAGCATATCCTCGACAACAGCGGCGCGCGCGCGGTGATCGTGTCGACCGCGAAGCTTGCGCGCACGCTGATGCCCGCTGTGATGCGCTCGAACGCCAGCCTCGTCATCAGCATGGAAAGCCTGCGCGTCGGGCAGCAGGGCGACGTCGCGGTCCACGACTGGGACGGCCTCGTCACCGGCGGCGAGGCGCATGTCGAAGAGGCGAAGGCGCGCGGCCTTGCGATGACGCGTGAGGACCTTGCCTGCCTGATCTACACCAGCGGCACCGGGGGAGCGCCGCGCGGCGTGATGCAGCATCATGGCGCGATCCTGCACAATGGCGCGGGCGCCGCCGAAATCCTGGTCAACGACTTCGGCATCGGCGAGAACGAGACCTTTCTCTCCTTCCTGCCGCTCAGTCACGCCTATGAACATTCGGGTGGGCAGTTCCTGCCGATCATGGTCGGCGCGCAAATCTATTACAGCGAGGGGCTCGAAAAGCTCGTTTCGAACATCGAGGAGACCAAGCCGACGATCATGGTCGTCGTCCCGCGCCTGTTCGAGGTCATTCGCGCGCGGATGATCAAGTCGGTCGAAAAGCAGGGCAAGCTCGCGAACTGGATGCTGAATCAGGCGCTGCGCGTCGGCGAAAAGGACTATGAACGCCGCATGGGCGTCTTCGACCGCCCGGTCGACCTGCTCCTCGACAAGCTGTTCCGGCCCAAGATCCAGAAGCGCTTCGGCGGTCGGATGAAGGCACTGGTGTCGGGCGGCGCCCCGCTCAATCCCGAAATCGGCGTCTTCTTCCATTCCATCGGCCTGACCCTGCTGCAAGGCTATGGCCAGACCGAGGCGGGCCCGGTCATCAGCTGCAACCGCCCGTCGGCGGGGCTGAAGATGGACACCGTTGGCCCGCCGCTGATGAATACCGAGGTGCGGATCGCCGACGACGGCGAGATCTGCGTGCGCGGCGAGCTCGTCATGCACGGCTATTGGCGCAACGAGGCGGAGACGCAGCGCGTCCTCGTTCCCGACCCGGCCGAGCCCGACAAGGGGCCATGGCTCCATACCGGCGATATCGGCCATATCGACGATCAGGGCCGCATCGTCATCACCGACCGCAAGAAGGACCTGATCGTCAACGACAAGGGCGACAATGTCTCGCCGCAGCGGGTCGAGGGGATGCTGACGCTCCAGCCCGAAATCCTGCAGGCGATGGTCTATGGCGACAAGCGCCCGCACCTTGTCGGCATTCTCGTTCCCGACCCCGAATGGGCGGCCGAATGGGCCGAGGCGGAAGGGTTGCCCAAGGAGATGGAACTGCTGCGCGAGCATGAGAAATTCCGCGCCGCGGTGCGCGCCGCGATCGACCGCGTCAACGACCAGCTCTCGGTGATCGAGAAGGTGCGCAAGTTCGATTTCGCCGACGAGCCTTTCACCATCGAGAATGAGCAGATGACGCCCTCGATGAAGATCCGGCGGCACGTGCTGAAAGAGGTTTACGCCGACAAGATCGCGGCGCTGTATCGGGGATCATAAGCCCCTCCCCTTCAGGGGAGGGCGTGGATAAGATGGATGACGGGCGGGGATGCGACCCGAAGAGCTTCGGTGCAAACCGGAACCCCGCCCGTCGCCGAGCCGGTGGCTCAGCCTTTGTCCCCCGCCGGTTTGCGATAGGGGACGAAGTCGCCGAAGACGCACGTCGGGCCGCGGATGCCGCTCGACCGGTCGACGAGGTGGAAGAAATCGCCGTTGCACACCTGCGATCCGAACTGCTCGACGACCATGATGTCGCTATCGCGCGCAAGGCCGGGACAGCCGCCCTTCAGGTCGTTGCGATAGACGAGGTTGCCGCCCGACCGATAGAGCAGGATATTGTCGGACACGCGGATCGTGTCGGTGACGCGATAATTGGGCAGGCAGCTCATCGGCTTGCCCGCGACCTTGCCGGCGAGCTGCTTGTCCAGCGTCTTCGCCTGCTTGGGGGTCAGCCCCGACGCGCCCGCCCCGGCGCTGCCGGCGGGCGCGCAGCCGGCAATCAGGGGCAGGGCGGCCGTCAGCAGGGCGGCGGCGCAAATGGGGATCGTCTTGGCCATGGTCATTCTCCTCGCATAGTCGCCCCGCGTGCCGGACGGTTGCCGTCGCGGCCGCGTCAGGCGGCGTCCTTGAGTGCGCGAATCCGTCCGAGCTCGACGGCGCTCGGCGCGCGCAGGAAGGGATTGGTCGCGCGCTCGGCGCCGATCGTGGTGGGGACGGTCGCCTCGCCCGCCGCGCGCGCCGCCTCGACCTCGGCCAGCCGCGCGGTCAGCGCGTCATTGTCGGGCTCGACCGTCACCGCGAAGCGCGCGTTCGACAGCGTATATTCGTGCGCGCAATAGACGCGCGTCGTATCGCCCAGCGTGCCGAGCCGCTGCATGTTCGCGAACATCTGTTCCGCCGTGCCCTCGAACAGCCGGCCGCAGCCCATCGCGAACAGCGTGTCGCCGACGAAGATCGCGCCGTCATCGGCGAAATGATAGGCGATATGTCCCGCGGTGTGCGCGGGCACGTCCCAGACGTCGGCGACATGCGCGCCCAGCCGCACCTGGTCGCCGCCCTTCACCAGCCGGTCTGCGGTCGGGATGCGCTCGCGTTCGGCGGCGGGGGCGATGATCTCGCAGCCCGTCCTCGCCTCGATATCCGCATTGCCGCCCGTGTGATCGGGGTGCCAGTGGGTGTTCCAGATCGCGGTGATCGGCCAGCCGCGCGCGTCGGCCTCGGTCAGCACCGGATCGGCGACCGCCGGGTCGACGACCATCGTCTCGAAGCTTTCGGGGTCGTGGACCAGCCAGACATAATTGTCGCTGAGGACGGGGATGCGGACGATTTCGAGCTCTGCCACGAATGTCTCCTTTCGCTCCGGCCTCCGGCTCCTTGACGGAACGGACGCGAGCGGGCCTTGGTTCCTACCAGCTTCCTGTGTTCGGCATCGACGCCCAGGGTTCCTGCGGCGGCAGGTGGCCGTCCTGCAACAGCTCGACCGAAATGCCGTCGGGCGAGCGGACGAAGGCCATATGGCCGTCACGCGGCGGCCGGTTGATCGTCACTCCCGCGTCCATCAGCCGCTGGCAGGTGTCGTAGATATCGTCGACGCGATAGGCGAGATGGCCGAAATTGCGCCCGCCCGCATAGGTTTCGGGCGCGCTGCCGTCCTCGGGCGGCCAGTTATAGGTCAGTTCGACCTCGGCGACCCCTTCCTGTCCCGGCGGGGCGAGGAAGATCAGCGTGAAACGGCCCGCCTCATTATCGAAGCGGCGAACCTCCTCGAGCCCGATCAGCTTGAAGAATCGGACGGTGGCGTCGGGATCGGTGACCCGGATCATGGTGTGAAGATATTTGGTCATGCGCCCAACATAGTGCACCGACGACGGAATGGAACCGCCCACCCCCTCCTCTTCGGAGGAGGGGCTTAACGCGCTGTCACCCCCGCAAGGCCCGTCCCTCGAACGCCTCGAACATCGTCAGCAATTCGTCCGGCACCGGCGCCGGCGCGCCCTGCGCCTCGGCGACATGGACGCTGACCTCGATCCCGGTCGCGCGCAGGTCGTCGCGGCCCTTGCCGTGGAGCTCGAACAGAAAGGTCATCGAGCTTCGGCCGACACGCGAGCAGCGCACGCAGATGTCGATCTCCTCGTCGAGCAGGATCGGCACCTTGTAGTCGACCTCGGCGTGGGCGACGTGAAATTCGGGGCTGCTGTGATCGGGCCAGCGGTCGTATACGCCGACCGCGCGCCAATATTCGGTGATGCCGATATCGAAATATTCGAGGTAGCGGCTGTTGAACACGACGCGCTGCGCGTCGATCTCGGCATAGCGGACGCGCTTGGTGACGTGGAAACGAAAGTCGCTGCGGGCCATTTCGGTCTTTCAGGCTGGGGTCGCGAGACGCGCGACGGTATCGATCAGCAGCGCGATGTCGCCATCGCGCGACAGGCGGTGGTCGCCGCCCTTGACCAAGGTCACCTGCACGTCCGCGCTCGCCAGCGCGGCGGCGAGGCGCAGGCTGATGTCGGGCGGCACGTCGCCGTCCTCCTGCCCGTGGAGCAGGCGGACGGGGCAGGCGAGGGGGATGGCGGCGCCCAGCAGCCGGTTCGCCTCGCCCGACTGCCAGAAGGCGCGGGTGGTGACATAGGGCTGGTCGCCATAGGGCGTGTCCTGGGTCAGCGCGCCCTCGGCGAGGATGATCGCCTTTTCTTCCGGCGTGAAGCCCCAGTCGGTGAAATCGGGCGCCGCGGCGATGCCGACCAGCCCCGCGACGCGCCCCGGCCCGTCGCGCCGGACGAGCATCAGCGCCGCGAGCAGCATCAGCCAGCCGCCCATCGACGATCCGACGAGCAGCACCGGCCCCTCCGCCTTCGCGTCGATCAGGTCGAGCACGTCGCCGCGCCAGTCGAGCAATGTCTGCTCGGAAAACAGTCCGTCCGACGAGCCGCAACCGGCGTAATCGAGGAGCAGGCAGGCATGCCCTTCGGCGACGGCCCAGGCGAACAGCGCGCTCGCCTTGCCGCCCTCCATGTCGGACATATAGCCGGGCAGGAAGACGATCGTCGGCCCGGCGCCCGCGGCATGGCGATAGGCCAGCCGCGGGCGGCCGGGGCGGTCGAGATGCTGCACGGGGGAAATATCGGCCACGGGCGCGGTCAGATGACCCAGTCGACCGTCTGCATCTGCATCACCGCGCGGCCCTTGGCGCGGCGCTGTTCGACCATGATGCGGTTGAGCCGCTGGATCGTATCGCTGCCGGTGGTGACGCACCAGCCGGGCACCACGGCATGCACCAGCGCGCACAGTCCGCCCCGGATCATCGTCAGCCCGAAGCGCGAGGCGACCCCGAAATGCTCGATGTAAGTCTCATCGACGCTCTTCGGATGATCGACGAACAGGTGCTTGAACATGCAGGGTTCCTTTCCGGCTGCCGCTTCCCCTAGCGAGGGCGCGCGATTCCGGCAAGGCGGCACCGAACTGGTGGCGGCTCCGTTTGGATCGGGAATGGCCATTCCCTGTCTCGTCACCCCGGACTTGATCCGGGGTGACGATGAAGCAAAATCTCGTTCCTGCTTTCAGACGAAGTTGCCGCCCCCCGGCCGAACCTCACTCCGCCAGGAACGCATCGAGCGCCGTGGCGAAGGCCTCGGGCTGGTCGAGCATGATGAAATGGCGGCTGCCCGGCACCATCTGCGCCTTGAATTGCGCGACGCCGGCATATTGCGGTTCGAACGCGGCCTTGACGGCATCGGCCGGCATCGCGCTGTCGTCCTGCGCATAGAGCAGCGTCACCGGCGCCGCGATCTGCCCGAGCTCGCCGCGCAGATCGGTGGTCATGTCGTCGTAGAAAAGCTGCGCGCTCACCCGCGGGTCGGCGTCGCGCATCCAGCCCGCGACCGCGGTGCGGCCCGCAGGGGTGTTCGACATGGTGCCGGCCATGCTCGCCGCGCCGGGATCGCCGACCGGACCCGCCGGTTTCGGCTTGCCATATTGGGCGCGCATTGCGGTCGCCATTGCCTCGGCCTGCGGTTTCATCATCTCCACCGTCGCGCCGGGGGCGAAGATGGTGCCGATGAAGGGTACCGCGTCGATGACCATCAGCCTGCCGACCTCCTGCGGCGCGCGCGCCGCGATCATCAGGCCGGTCAGCCCGCCGAGCGAATGACCGACGACTGCGGGGGCGGGGCGACCCGCGTCGGTGATGCAATCGTCGATATAGTCGGCGACCTCCCGCATCATCGGGTCGAGCACCGGCCCCTCGGCATTGACCCCCGCATCGTCGCCGCCGAAGCCGCGCACCTGCACCAGATGCAGGCGATATCGCCCCTTCAGCCGCTCGGCCGTCGCGTCCCAGACCGCGCGCGACGAGGACAGGCCGGGGATCAGCACGACGTCGGGGCCTTCGCCCTCGACCTTCACCGTGATCCGCTTGCCCTCGACCAGCGGCGCGGCGCAGGCGGTGTCGGGCTCGGCCGCCCGCGCGTGGGTGGCGGCAAGGTTGGCGACGAGCAGCGCGAAGAGCGCCATGATGGGAAACAGTTTTCGCATAGGTCAATCCTTCAGGAAAATTTCTTCGATGGGGAGGCCGAACAGGTCGGCGATGCGGAAGGCGAGGGGGAGCGACGGGTCGTATTTCCCTGTCTCGATCGCGTTGACCGACTGGCGCGACACTTCGAGCCGCTCGGCGAGATCGCCCTGGCTCCAGTCGCGCTCGGCGCGCAGGACCTTGAGGCGGTTCCTCATGCGCACCCCCCGTCGCCGAGCGTCAGCTTGTTGACCGCGGCGCCGACCGCGAGGCCCAGGCACCAGATCGGAAATATCCAGAAGACCGGCAGGCGCGGCACGTCGGTGTAGATCTCCAATATTCCCCAGCTACTCGCGACGGCGAGCGCGAGTGCCGTGGCGATCAGCGCCTTGCGGATCTCGAGCAGCCGCAGATATTCATCGGTCAGTTCGGTGAAATAGCGGCCGATCGCCCAGATGAAGCCGAAGACCGCCAGGCCGGGCAACAGCGCGATCGCGACGCTCAGCGGCGTGGCTGGCGACCCTTTGGGCAGCAACGAACTCGCCAGAAAGATCGCCGCTACATAGGTTACCGAAACGACCATCATGCGGCCGATATAGCGGCGCTGCGCCGGGTTCATCGCCATGAGTCAAGCTCCCTTGTTAGTTAGTAAAGGAACATTGACATCATTACACAAGAAAAGTCAAGCATCATTGACAAATTGATTGGCGTGCTTGTCGATCGGGGTTCAAAAAGTTCGAAAGCTGGGGAAATCTATCCGATCAGCCGGCTCGGCCAGCCGATCCGCACCAGCGTGTCGTCGGGATCCGAAACTGCGAACTCGTACATGCCCCAAGGCTTGTGAGTCGGCCCCTTGACCGGGCCGATGATCGCGTCGCGCATAGCCTCGGCGATCTCGGCGACTTTCTCGGTATAGAGATAGAGGCCGAAGGGATTCTGCCCCGGCACCAGCCACTCCTGCGGCGATTCATCGGTCAGGTGAAGCTGCCAGCCCGCGCCGTCATCCAGCAGGCGATAGCTGCCGTGATCGCTCACGATCCTGAGCCCCAGCCGTTCGTAGAAGGTAGTGCTGACGTCAAGGTCGCGGCAAGGCAGGATCGCCGCGATGCTGTGGCAGGGCGCGTCGGACATGGTGTCAGCTTAGCCGTGCGTCTCTGCCTCGCCAACCGGACTTTTCGCATCGTGCCGCAGCCGCCAGTTGGCGAGATGCGCCGACGCGAGGGCAACCGCGCCGCCCGAGGTGAACCAGCGGTCGGCGGCTTCGGGGTCGAGTGCGCCGAGCCAGCCCTCATGGCCGGCGAGGCCGAGCAAGAGCAGACCCAGCCCGCCCGCCGCGAGCAGCGCGGGGCCCGCGCGCCGGTGCCGCCGCCAGCCGCCCGACATCGCGGCGAACGCCGCGGGCGCCGCGAGCAACAGGATCGCGGCGTGAAACGCCTCGGGTAGCGCCAGCCAAGCGCTGAGCGCCGGCGCGAGCAGCAGAACCAGCGGCAGCACGAGGCAATGGATCAGGCAGGCGAAGGACAGGCCGACGCCCATCACGTCGAACAGCCGTGCGCGGGAGGAGGGGAGGCACATGGGAGAGGACTTTCGCGAAGGGGGCTGCGTGTTCAGATAATGATACATTGTATCATTGCAAGCGGCGATTGCGCATGACGGCGACTCGATTTGAAGGCGGGAGCGCGATTTAGCCTTCTTCGTCACCCCGGACTTGATCCGGGGTCCCGCTTTCCTTCGTCGTTCAGCGTCACCCCGGATCAAGTCCGGGGTGACGAGACAGGAAATGGCACCGTCCAAATCCAGACCGGGTCACCCCCTCGCGAATCCGCCCCTTGCCGCCCCCCGCGCATACTGGCAAAGGAGCGCGGCAATTCTGCCCTGAAAGGCCTGTTTCCCGATGTCCGAGATGATCCGCGTCACCCTTCCCGATGGCTCTGCCCGAGAAGTCGCGCGCGGTACGACCCCGGCTGAAATTGCGGCGGACATCGGCCCCGGCCTCGCCAAGGCCGCGCTCGCCGCAAAGGTCGACGGCGAGGTGCGCGACATCCTGCGCCCGCTCGACGCCGACACGAACCTCGCGCTGATCACCAGCCGCGACGAGGCCGACGCGCTCGAACTCGTCCGCCACGACTATGCGCATATCCTCGCCGAAGCGGTGCAGGCGCTGTGGCCGGGAACGCAGATCACCTTCGGCCCCGCGACCGACGACGGTTTCTATTACGACGTGAAGGCGCCCGAGAGCCGCGATCCCTTCTCGATGGACGATCTGCCCGCGATCGAGGAAAAGATGCGCGAGATCATCCGCGCCGACAAGCCGCTCCACCGCGAGGTATGGAGCCGCGACGCGCTGATCGCCAAATGGGAAAAGGACGGCGAGGTCTTCAAGGCCGAATGGGCGAAGGAACTGCCCGAGGGCGAGGAGCTGACCGTCTATTGGTCCGGCGACGACTGGCTCGACATGTGCCGCGGCCCGCACCTCGCGAGCACGGGCAAGCTCGACCCGCAGGCCTTCAAGCTGATGCGCGTCGCGGGTGCCTATTGGCGCGGCGACCAGCGGAATGCACAGCTCACGCGCATCTACGGCACCGGCTGGCTCAACAGGAAACAGCTCGACGCGCATCTCCACAAACTGGAGGAGGCGGCGAAGCGCGATCATCGCAAGCTCGGCCGCGAGATGGACCTGTTCCACCTGCAGGAGGAGGCGCACGGCAGCGTCTTCTGGCACCCGCACGGCTATATCGTGTGGCGCGAGCTCGAAGCCTATATGCGCCGCGCGATCGACGGCGCGGGTTACAGGGAGGTCAAGACCCCGCAGGTCATGGACGCGCGCCAGTGGGAACAGTCGGGCCATTGGGGCAAATATCGCGAGAATATGTTCGTCATCCCCGACGAAATCCCCAATACCGAGGACGAAGGCCCGCTCGTTTCCGATGCCGCCGAATGGATGGCGCTCAAGCCGATGAACTGCCCCGCGCACGTCCTGATCTTCCGTCAGGGGATCAAGTCGTACCGCGACCTGCCGCTGCGCATCTACGAGAACGGATGCTGTCATCGCAACGAGCCGCACGGCGCGCTCCACGGCCTGATGCGCGTGCGCCAGTTCACGCAGGACGACGCGCATATCTTCTGCCGCGAGGATCAGATCATCGACGAGGTGCAGGATTTCTGCGCGCTCGCCGACCGCATCTACAAGGATTTCGGCTTTTCCTATGCGATCAAGCTGGCGCTGCGCCCCGACAAGCGGTTCGGCAGCGACGAGGTCTGGGACGTCGCCGAGGCCGAGCTGCGCGACGCGGTCGTCCGCGCCGGGCTCGCGACCGATGAATATGGCTGGGAGGAACTGCCGGGCGAGGGCGCCTTCTATGCGCCCAAGCTCGAATGGCATCTGACCGACGCGATCGGCCGCACCTGGCAGGTCGGCACGATCCAGTCCGACCGCGTGCTGCCCGAGCGCCTCGACGCAAGCTACATCGCCGAGGACGGCGAGCGCCACCGCCCGATCATGCTCCACCGCGCGATCTTCGGCAGCTACGAACGCTTCATCGGCATATTGATCGAGCATTATGCCGGCCGCTTCCCGGCCTGGCTGGCGCCCGTGCAGGCGGTGGTCGCGACGATCGTGTCCGATGCCGACGACTATGCGACGAACGCCGCGGCGCAGCTTCAAGCGGCCGGCATCCGCGTCGAGAGCGATCTTCGCAACGAGAAGATCAACTACAAGGTGCGCGAGCACAGCCTCGCCAAGGTCCCTTACCTGCTCGTCGTCGGCAAGCGCGAGGCGGAGGAAGGCACGGTCGCGGTCCGCACCCTCGGCCAGGACGGCCAGCGCATCATACCGCTCGCCGAGGCGATCGCGATGCTGACGGCCGAGGCGACGCCGCCGGACCTGCGGCCGGCTTGAGCGGCCTGCTCGGCTTCGCGCCGCTGACGCTGGCGGGCGCGGCGGCGATGACCTTCGGCGCCGCCTATGTGCGCGGGCTGACCGGTTTCGGCATGGCGATCATCCTCGTGCCGCTGCTCGGGCTGATCATCCCGCCCGCGCAGGCGGTGGTGCTCGGCATCCTGCTGCAACTGCTGATCGGGCCGGTCGGACTGGGGCTGATCCACGCCGACGCCGACCGGGCGACGGCGCTGCCGATCGGGCTGATCGCGATGGCGACGACGCCGATCGGCATGGCGGTGCTGGGCGTCACGCGGCCCGACGTCGCGCGGCTGCTGATCACGGTGGTCGCGGTCGGCGCCTTCGTCGCGGTGCTGCTGCCCAAGCAGCCCGAGGGGCATCGGCCCGGCCGCGGCGCGGTGATCGGCACCGGCATCGCCTCTGGGATTTTGACCGGTTTCGCGGCGATGCCGGGGCCGCCTGTCGTGCCCTTCTATCTTCGCCGCCGGCTCGAGCCCAAGGTCGCGCGCGCCTCGATGCTGCTGATCTTCTTCCTGACCGCGATTGCCGGAACGGCGGCGGCGCTGTGGGTCGGTATCGCGACGAAGCGGCTCGCCCTGCTCGCGCTGCTGCTCTTCGCGCCGATGTGGCTCGGCAATCGTTTCGGCGGGCGCCATTTCGGCCGTGTGCCGCCGCATGTATGGCAGGCGATGGTCGCGGTCGTGCTCGGCGTCGCGGCGATCTCGGCGGTGGTGCGGCTGCTGAACTGAAACGCCGTGTCGTGGGTCAGCCGCCGGCGAGGCTCGCCAGCGCGGCGCCGTCGACGCGCATCACTGTCCATTCGTCCATCATCCGCGCGCCGAGACCCTTGTAGAAGCCGATCGACGGCGCGTTCCAGTCGAGCACCGACCATTCGAGCCGCGCGCAGTCGCGCGTTACGCACAGCTTCGCGAGATGCGCGAGCAGCGCCTTGCCGAGCCCCGACCCGCGCGCCTCCGGACGGACGAACAGATCCTCCAGATAGAGGCCGGGCTTCCCCTCGAAGGTCGAGAAATTGTGGAAGAAGAGCGCGAATCCCTGCGGCATCCCATCGATCTCGCCGATTATCACCTCGGCATAGGGTCGCGGCCCGAACAGCCTGTCGCCGAGCGCCGCCTCGTCGAAGCGGACTTCGTGCGCGAGTTTCTCATAATCGGCAAGGTCGCGGATGAACTGCGCGATTGCCGGCAGATCGGCGGGTACGGCAGAGCGGATGGAGAGGATCATCGGCGTCCTGTGTCGGCTAGGCCCGCGGCTGTCAAATTCGCCTTCGCGCGGGTGGAGACGCAGTTTGAAAGCAGGAGCGTGATTTTGCTTTCTTCGTCACCCCGGATCAAGTCCGGAGTGACGGGACAGGGAATTGCACCTTCCAAATCCAAACTGCGTAACCACCTTCGCGTGACGAGGAGAGGGGAAGAGTACGGCGACGTCGAGCGCCGGCTGACAGGCGCCGATCGGGCGGCTCTCGACTTTGCGCCGCGGGCGCGGCAAAATATGCGCCTTTCCTTTCACAGCAGGCGAGCCTCCCCATGCAGCGACTTTCCACCTTCGCCCTGTCCGCGGCCTTCGTCGTCGCCGCCTGTTCGGGCGGCAGTCAGCCGAGCCAGGCACAATCGGGCGGCGGCGCCGACACCGCCGCGCTCGACGCCTCCGGCGACCAGCCCGCGACGCCGCTGGCCGACGCGCCCTTTACCGTGCAGGAGGTCGCCGGCTTCGCCGAGCCCTGGGCGATGACTTTCCTGCCCGGCGGGACGCGGGCGCTGGTCACCGAGCGGGCGGGCAAGCTGAAACTGTGGCAGGCGGACGGCGCGACGCTGGACGTCGCGGGCGTGCCCGCGGTCGCTTATGGCGGCCAGGGCGGCTTCGGCGACGTGATCCTGGCCCCCGATTTCGCGGCGAGCGGCACCGTCTATCTGAGCTGGGTTGTCAATCGGCGCGCAAAAGGGACCCCCGATCGGCGTCGAAGAGGGACCCCCTTATCGGATATGATGCTGGTTTGTTGAGGATGGCCTTGCGCTGCGTGCGGCGGAGGGCGGGCGTAGCCCGACCGG
>Ga0180219_1000170_pt1 | contig 71876 bp, 75 predicted proteins | sample eDN3rd30CBELigMG_FD_151338 | JGI IMG/M metagenome (GOLD analysis project Ga0180219, IMG submission 151338) | Enriched Miracle-Growth compost microbial communities from Emeryville, California, USA - eDNA 3rd pass 30_C BE-Lig MG (version 2)... ...
CAACGCAGTTTCGCGTTCTGCAGGGCGTCCATCTCGGCCTGGCGAACAAGCAAATCGCGTTCGACCTCGGTATCGCCGAAGCCACGGTCAAGGCGCACATGACGGCCTTGATGCGCAAGCTCAAGGTACGAAACCGCACGCAAGTGGCGATTCTCGCGGAAAAAATGGACCGCGAACAGCTCTGGGCGTTTACGCCGGGCGATTGAGGCGCAACCGCGCAGCTTGTCCGCACCTGCTATGGGCGCCGACAGGCTATCGCTGCCATGAAATCGCTGAACCGAAACGGGATGAGGCCGATCTGGAGACGGCTTTCCCGTCCGTTTTCCACAACCTCCGCCATATTGGGGCCGGAGCCATTTTGCGCTTGACCTTCCCACGATTGGAACCTGCATGCTGGGGGCAAATTCCAAGCGTGAGATGTAAGGTATCGAGCCATGTCAGCCGCAGAACTGCCGAGAGATACGGAAAGATCCGCCGATTCGGCGATCAGCTTGCCGATCGAGGGCATGGCCTGCGCATCCTGCGTGGGGCGTGTCGAACGGGCGCTGAGCCAGGTCGAGGGCGTGCAGTCCGTCAGCGTCAACCTGGCGACCGAGCGCGCCGACATTCAGGCGAACGGCTCCGTTGACCGGGGGGCGCTGGTGCGGGCCGTCGAGGCCGCCGGCTACCGCGTGCCCTCCCCCACCAGCCTCGAACTGGCGGTGGAGGGGATGAGCTGCACATCCTGCGTCGGCCGCGTGGAACGGGCGCTGAACGCCGTCCCCGGCGTCACCGGGGCAACCGTCAATCTGGCGACCGAGCGCGCGAGCGTGCGCGGCGCGGCCGATGTTCAGGCGCTGATCGCGGCGATCGCCGGTGCGGGCTATGCCGCGCGTCCAGTCGAGACCAGTGCGGCCGGCGACGAGGAAGCCGCGGCGCGCAAGGATGCCGAGCGCCGCGCTCTGAAGCGTGATTTCATCCTTGCGATCCTGCTGGCGCTGCCGGTGTTCCTGCTCGAAATGGGCAGCCACGTCATTCCCGGCGTCCATGGGCTGATCGACCGCACCATCGGCATGCAGGCCAGCTGGTATCTCCAGTTCGTGCTGACGACGCTGGTCCTCGCCGTCCCCGGCATGCGTTTCTACAGAGCGGGCCTGCCCGCGCTGGCGCGGCTGGCGCCGGACATGAACTCGCTGGTCGCGGTCGGCACGCTGGCCGCTTATGGCTATTCGCTGGTCGCGACCTTCGCGCCCGGCCTGCTCCCCGCCGGCACGGTGAACGTCTATTATGAAGCGGCCGCCGTCATCATCGCGCTGATCCTGCTGGGTCGCTTTCTCGAAGCGCGCGCCAAGGGCCGCACATCCGCGGCGATCAAGCGGCTGGTGGGATTGCAGGCCAAGACGGCGCGCGTGCACCGCGACGGCGCGGTGGTGGAGGTTTCCATCGATGACGTCGTCACCGGCGATATCATCGCGGTGCGCCCCGGCGAGCGCATCCCCGTCGACGGCGAGGTGGTCGAGGGCGAGAGCTATGTCGATGAGTCGATGATCACCGGCGAACCCATACCGGTCGCCAAATCGCAGGGCGCCGCGCTGGTCGGCGGCACTGTCAACCAGCAGGGCGCGCTGGCCTTCCGCGCCACGGCCGTCGGCGGCGCGACGATGCTGGCGCAGATCATCCGCATGGTCGAGCAGGCGCAGGGATCGAAGCTGCCGATTCAGGCGCTGGTCGACAAGGTGACGATGTGGTTCGTCCCCGCCGTGTTCGCGGTGGCGGCGCTGACCTTCGCCGCCTGGCTGTGGTTCGGCCCCTCGCCCGCGCTGACCTTCGCACTGGTCAATGCCGTGGCGGTGCTCATCATCGCCTGCCCCTGCGCGATGGGGTTGGCGACGCCGACCGCGATCATGGTCGGCACCGGCCGCGGCGCGGAACTGGGCATCCTGTTCCGCAAGGGTGAGGCGCTCCAGCTACTGAAGGACGCCAAGGTCGTCGCCGTGGACAAGACCGGCACGCTGACCGAGGGACGCCCCGCCCTCACGGACCTGCAAGTGACGGACGGCTTCGACCGGACGACGGTGCTGGGGCTGGTCGCCGCCGTGGAGGACCAGTCGGAGCATCCGATCGCCCGCGCCATCGTCGATGCGGCCAGGACGGAAGGCATCACCTTGCCTGCGATTGCTGACTTTAGCTCCATCACCGGCCTGGGGGTCAAGGCCGTGGCGGGCGGCGAGCTGGTCCAGATCGGCGCTGACCGTTACATGCGCGAGTTGGGGCTGGACGTGGCCGCCTTCGCCACAACGGCGCAGCGGCTGGGACAGGACGGCAAATCGCCGCTCTATGCTGCCATCGGCGGGCAGCTCGCCGCGATCATCGCCGTGGCCGATCCGATCAAGGAGACCACGCCCGCCGCCATCGCCGCACTGCATGCGCTCGGCCTCAAGGTCGCGATGCTGACCGGCGACAATCGCATGACGGCGCAGGCGATTGCCCGCCAGCTCGGCATTGACGATGTGGTCGCCGAAGTGCTGCCCGAGGGGAAGGTGGAGGCAATTGCGCGGCTCAAGGCCGAGCATGGCCATGTCGCCTTCATCGGCGATGGCATTAACGACGCGCCCGCGCTGGCAGCCGCCGATGTCGGCCTTGCCGTCGGCACCGGCACGGACATTGCGATCGAGGCGGCCGATGTGGTGCTGATGTCGGGCCATTTGAACGGCGTGGCGACGGCCATCGCCCTCTCCCGCGCGACCATCGGCAATATCCGCCAGAATCTGTTCTGGGCCTTCGCCTATAATGTCGCGCTGATCCCGGTCGCGGCGGGCGCGCTCTATCCGGGCTGGGGCATCCTGTTGTCGCCGGTCTTCGCGGCGGGTGCTATGGCGATGTCCAGCATCTTCGTGCTGGGCAACGCGCTGCGCCTGCGCGGCTTCCAGCGGCGCGAGACAGGAGGAGCGGCATGAATATCGGCGCGGCGGCGAAAGCATCGGGCGTCTCCGCCAAGATGATCCGCTATTATGAGCAGACCGGCCTCATTCCCAAAGCCGATCGCAGGGACTCCGGATATCGCGATTATGCGCCATCGGACGTCCACATGCTGCGGTTCATCCGGCGAGCGCGCGACCTCGGCTTCGCGGTCGCGGAGATCGAGGATCTTCTGAGCCTCTGGCGAGACAAGTCCCGCCAGAGCGCCGACGTGAAGCGGATCGCGCAGGCGCATATCGCCCAGCTTCACGAGCGGATCGAAAATCTGGAACAGATGGCCGCGACGCTCGGCACGCTGGTGGAATGCTGCGCGGGCGACGACCGGCCCGACTGCCCGATCCTCGCCGATCTGGAAGAACCGGGCGGCGTGCCGTCAGCCGTGCCGGCTGGAACAGGCCGCCTCCGGTACCGCCCCTGATTGCCGTATCTACGGCAGCCAATATGCGATGGCAGTGAATCCAGTCGCCTTCTCAAACCAACGCAAAAAGCTGCGCTGTCCCGGACCGGCCATCTCCGCCAGCATCGACGACGCACCCCTTGCCCTCGCCGGCTTGTAGAACATGCTGCGCTTTGAGGATCGCGCCGCCGCCATGGTGCCGATTATCTAAAAGACAGCGGCCTTTCCCAAACTCTTGCGCAGCAAAAAAGCTGCCATGAGGCTGCTACTCTGTCAATTTTCCGTCTGAAATCTGGGCGGGGAGACAGGATTTGAACCTGCGACCCTCTGCTCCCAAAGCAGATGCGCTACGGGCCCGAGCGGACGGCGGCTCCACTTGCTCGCCAGTCATTGCGGACAGTCCAGGACCTCCGACCTTCTTTGTAAATGTGGCGAGTCATTTGGACGGGTGACTTATCGAAGTTGGATGCCGGAAACGTATTGCCAAAGATCCTTAGACAAACTCCTTCCGAGCAAGCTGGAACTCAAAAGCGGAGCTAGATTGAAGCAAAGGCAAGCTCGCCGGTGGGGAGTTTATGGCATCACCCCTGCCCACCGGACCTGACTCGCCGTGTGAGGTCATCGCTCGAAAAGCTCGAATAGCACCGGTATAAATGGAACAAACAGAGAATTGAATGTTATGACCGCGTTATGACCGAAGCTCGATCGCCGCCAGACCCTTTCACTGGGTCGTTTTTAAGTCATTGAATTTACTGGATTTTCTGGAGCGGGCGAAGGGATTCGAACCCTCGACCCCAACCTTGGCAAGGTTGCATCAACCATCCCTCAGGTCTGCGCCATTGCCCGCCATTCTACGATTAACTCACTGATTATCGGTTTGTTTTATACATAAAACTACGCTAGAGTCATCCAAGAGCAAACCTCCATTTTTCTCTTTTGGTGGACACCATGTGGACACCAATTTGGGGGGGGCCGCTCGGAGGTCGCAAGAAAATGGCGGAAGAAAAATCGGTCAAGCTGACGAAAACGGTCGTCGATGCAGCCGGGGCGCGCTCGGAACGCTATGAGATTTGGGATAGCGAGTTATCCGGGTTTGGTGTTCGCATAGCGACGACCGGCCGCAAGACTTTCATCATTCGTTATCGCGCGGAGGGCGGTGGCCGCAGCGCACCGCGTCGGTTCATGACGGTCGGGCGCTTCGGAACCCTGACGGTGGAGCAAGCCAGAAAGAAGGCAAAGGAACTGCTCGCCGCTGCCACTGTCGGCGACGATCCCGCAAACAAGCGCACCGCGAAACGGGCCGAGATGAAGATGAGCGGGCTGGTCGACCACTATGAGAAGGAAGGCTGTTTCATCCAGCGCGGCAAGCGCCAGGGCCAGCCGATGAAGCCTTTGACCAAGAAATACACCATCGCCCGGCTGCGCCACCATGTCGTGCCGCTGCTCGGCCACAAGCGCGTGACGGAAGTCAACGCCGCCGACATCGAGCGATTCTTTCGCGATGTCGAAGCTGGCAAGACGGCGAAGAATGAGAAGACGGGGCCGCGCACGCGGATCATCGTCAAGGGCGGCGCTGGTGCGGCGCGCAAGGTATTCCGCGACCTGTCGTCCGTGTTCAGCTTCGCCAAACGGCATGAGATTGTCGTGGCCAACCCCTGCGAGAAGGCCGTGGTGAACAAGTCCGACAACAAGTGCACACGCTTCTTGACGCTTGAGGAAGTCGCGCGCCTCGGTGCGGCCTGTGACGCATTGGAAGCCGAGGGCGTCAACAGCAAGGCGCTCAACATCACCCGGCTGTGGGTGCTGACCGGCTGCCGCCGTAATGAAATCGCGGAACTGAAATGGGATGAAGTCGATCTGGAGAACGACCTACTCATCCTCGACGACAGCAAGACCGGCAAGTCGATCCGCCCACTCTGCCTGGCGGCGGCGACCTTGCTCAAGGGTGTCGAGAGGGGGAAAGGCACGAACTATGTATTCCCCGCCGATGAAGGGAACAGCTATTTCCAGGGCACCAAGAATATTTGGCCCAAGATCGTCAAGAAGGCCGAACTGCCCGGCGTCACCCCGCACACGCTGCGCCATACGGTTGGCGCCACGGCCACCTCGCATGGGGAGGCGCTCGCCTTGACGGGCGCGATCCTCGGCCATGCCAATCTGCGCTCCACGATGATCTATGCCCATGTGCAGCATGATCCATCGGTGAAGGCCGCCAATCGCGTCGGTCGCCGGATCGCGTCGGCGCTGGCGGGTGAGGTTAAACCTACGCCCCGCAAGCGCCGAAAGACGGTGGAGCCTGCCCTGTTCAGGAAAGCGGCTTCCGCAAGCAACGGCTTGCTGCCGGAAGCAGAATGGAATGCTCTGACCGAGCTGGCCGCGCTACCCGCCGGGGAGAAAGGCTTTCTTGCTTCGATCAGTGATCCGGCACTTGTCATGCTGATGAAGCGGGGCTTCGCGGTTGCCGATGCCGGCCCGAACCGCCTGCTCGCATGGTGGCATATCACCACGGTCGGCAAGGGCCTGATTCAAGTGCAAGCGGAGCATTGCGTAGCCGCGTAAGGCAAGATTTGCATCAACTCTTGCTCATTTCGGCAAGAACTTGAACCAGCGTCTCCAGCACGGTTGGCGGAAGCGGCATCGCCACCTTCGGCCAGCAACTCGGCCAACTGCGAGGCGCTCAAGCCTAAGTGTCAACTACCGCCCCACCGCCTCGAGACGCGGTGGAGCGGCCTAGTTCAGCGAACACTCGAAGCAGTCTAAAATCTTACCTTCGCCCCCACCACGAACCGCCGTCCCAGAACATCGTATAGAGACGAATTATAGACGCCGAGGAGAATGAGATTGCCACTCGGCGTTGCGGGGGGCGCCGTATCGGTCAGATTGGTGACCGATCCGTTCAGCTCGAACCTGCCATCCATGAATCGATAGGACATTCTGATATCCGAATAGAGAATAGCGGACACCTTGTTCCGATCGATATCGGTGATGCCGGGAACAGGGTTCGAGTTTTGGAAGCCCGAGCCGATAAACCGTTCCTGCAACGTCAGCGAGAATGGCCCGTTGCTATAAGTGACATTGGCAGTTGCCTTCCATTCCGGCAGCGAGCGTGCGTTTCCTCCTGCACCGGCGGCGTATCCAACTTGTCCGACATAATCCGTCTTCGCACCGGTCGCCAGCGTGATCGAGTTTTCACCAAGCCACGACAGGAACAGCCGGGTGTTCAGGCGCTCGTTACCCCCACCGAAGACTTTGACCGACGTCGAATATGCGGTTTCCACATCAATGCCGTTCACGTGCAACTGGTTCAGGTTCAGATAGTTGCGATGAACCCGCTCGACCTCATTCGTCGTGGGGTCGCGGACGATCAGCGAGCATAGCGACGAGTCCCCATCGAAGCAGGCTTGCAGGATGTCGTTCGAACTCAACGTCCCGATCGCGCCATTCACCTTGATATCATACCAGTCGACGGAGACCGACAGGCCACGCAGCCAGGAGGGGCTGAAAACGGCGCCCATCGTCAGGGTCTTTGACGTCTCGGGGGCCAGATTCGGGTTGCCGCCGCCCGAAAAGAATGCCGTCTTGGTGGCCATCTTGACCGGGTCGTAGATTTGTTCGGCCCCGGCGGTGGCTTCATAGAGTTCGGAGAAATTGGCGGCCCGCACGTCGCGCGACATCGTGCCGCGCAATCTGAAGCCGTCCGCTATCTCCGCATCGATGCCAAGCTTCCATGCCCAGATGCCGCCACTGGCGGAATAATCCGCCCAGCGGAACGCTCCGGAAACATTCAGCTGCTTCATGAAGGGCTGGTCCTGAATGAGCGGCAGCAGCAGTTCGCCGAACAGCTCCTTCACATCAAGCGACCCGCGGATGTTGGGAACATCCGAGAATTGCGCGTCCGTATAGTCCGATATGAAGATATCGGGGAATCCGCGGATTCCGTTTGCCGGATCGTTCGCAGGAACCGGATGGACGTTGGGATCGTTCGCCGGATTACCGCCGGCGGCGCGAACGATCTGGTTGATCGTCTCCTTCCGGTAGGACCCGCCGAAAGCAGCCATGAACGGTCCCGCGCCGATTCCGCGGAACAGCTCGCCGTTGAGCGTCAATTCAACAGTATTCTGGTTGATATGGCCCAGCGAGACCTTGTCGGCGGTCGAGATATAGCTGTCCGTAACGCCGAGGCTATATCCAGTATCCGTATAGTAGATGGGTGTTGTTACGTTTTTCCCGACATCGTAGCCGGTGACATAGTCGATCGCCGCTTGCGATGCGTTGCCCCGGCCAAACGGGTTGAGGGGAACGCAGTCGTCATATTGGGATGAATAGAGCGTCACATTGCAGACGATATTGCCCGAGACGGGGTCTACGACCGCGTCCACCGCGAGAGGATAGCGGTCAGTCCTCGTGGCCTTGGTCTGCCGCTGGATAAAATCGGTTCTCGAGCGCTGGTAATAGGCATTCGCCTTCCAGTTGCCCAGCAAGCCGGTGCCGAACAGGCCTCCCTCGGGCACGACGGCCTCGAAGCCGATCGTTCCGGAATAGATGTCGTTATCGGCGATCGTGTGGGAATCGGCCAGGTCCTGAACGCTGCCGACCCGAAACAGCGCTACGCTATCGAGACCTTCCGCCTGCATCTGTTGCCGGATGCTGTCGGGCAGGAACGCATTGTCGGAATATATCTGCAGTGGCCAGGCGGCAAGGAAGAGGCCGCCGCCCGGATTGAGGCTATCGACATGCGAATGCCCGTAGCTGCCCTGCGCAAACAGCTTTACGTCGTCGAACACCTCATATTCCGCATAGGCGAACAGGTTGGCGCGGTCGAAGCTCGGCAGCAGATCATAGCGATCGGCGCCAATATCCGTGCCGCTGCCGCCATTCGTGATCGACTGCGCCCCTCCGCCCAATGGCAAGCCGACGGGGTCACCAAACTGGAATGGCGCAAAGCTGCCATCGGGATTGAACGCAAGATTGTTGAGCGAAGAGACGAGACCGACCGGCGGCCCGCCGGGGAAAATCGGCGTGAGCCCGATCCCGGCGGGCGGGAAGAAGGTCTGGATCAAACCATCGAGAGTGGCGTCGGTCGACACCACGTTGTCGCGCAGCAGATAATAGGGGCTGCTACCGGGCTGTGGAACGAAGTTGGCGCCTTTATACCAGTTACGACCGCGAAAATTGGTGATGCCCTCGGATTTTTGATATTCGCCCGAGAGAAGCAGATGACCACGATCCCCTATGTTCACACCGCCGGCAATCGATGCTTTCCAGTTTGAATTGTCTCCACGCTCGGTAATTCCGTTCTGGAGATTGACCTCCAGACCCGTGAAAGCGGTGTCGAGCGAAAAATTGACGACCCCCGCAATGGCATCCGTGCCATATGCCGCCGAAGCGCCACCCGTAATCGTATCGACTTGCTTGATGAAAGTCTCGGGAATCGTATTCACGTCGGCGCTTCCGTATCGCGAAGCGCTCGGCAGGCGGCGTCCGTTCAACAGCACGAGCGTGCGGTTGGCGCCCAGTCCGCGCAAGCTCAAGGCGCCGGGACCAGGACTCGCAATGGTCAGACCGGGATTTTGCGGCGTCGTGCTGCCGTAGAATTGCGGCAGTTGCGTGATGCCCTGCATCAAGGGTCCCGGCGACAAGGTTTTAAGCTCTTCGGCCGTGACAGCCGTAACCGGCGTTGCCGTGGTCATCCCGGTCTGAATGCGCGATCCCGTGACGACGATGTCGGACGTCAACGATTCCGACACGGCCTCTCGCTCCTGAGACTGCGCTCGGTCCTGAGCCTGGGCAGGCAACCCGATTGCTGAAATCAGCGTTCCGGCGCCAACCACGCACATCCCGCGCAGCAAAGACCTGGTTCTATTCATTAGACCTCCCCCAAATTTTCTATAATTATCTGCAAGGTTGCTACATAGCGATGTTAATGATGTAAAGAGTGAAATATCGATAATTTTGCATTTTGGCAGCATTGAACGATAGGATGAGAACCACGATTGTTCCGAGGCTTGGGCGAGCCGGATGGCTGGCCGGGTTAATCAGCGTCAGGCAATACGCCGTTCGGACGCCTGAAATGGACAACGAAGTCTGTTACCCGAAGTCGAAAAGCTCATCGCCGAACAGTTTGCGCCAAATGGACGCCCCCTCTTGCCAGCGAGAGTCCCCGGTTCAAACGATGCGTTCAGGAAACCGGCTTCCCCTCCTTGTTTTCAGCGCTCGCGGTGACTTGCGCCGGCCCCCATCAGTGGAAGCAATCCATCAATTCGATGGAGATGGAGAGCATCTTAGATAAGCCCGGCCCGGCCTCCCCATTATTTGACGACGCCAACTTCCTTCGCCAGCGCCATATTGGTCATATCCAGAAAGGTCTCGCGGCGAGCGATCTTCCATTCGCCATCCTCCTTCCGATAATTATCCTCATAGCGCCCTTGCGCCAGAATTTGCGGACCGACGCCCGCCTTCTGGACGACGATCTGCACATAGCAGCTGCCCGATGCGGTCCCGTCGGCATTGAGGGTGACGATAGGATTTGTGATAATCGTGCGCATCGCCATGAAGGATCGCTTACCGGCCGCAGCGCCAGGATTGTAATCCTCGCGATCTTTTTTGGCGAGCGCCAGCAAGGCATCATGCCCCTTGGCGACCACCACGCCACCCCCGACAAATTCGCCGTCCTTCGTGAACAGATTGGCGTATCCTTCAGGCTCCGTAAGATTGTGAACCCATGCATATCGGTTCATCAATTCGGTTATCCTGAAGCGCTCGATGGTATCATTCGGCTCCGCGGCAGAGGCGGGCGTAGCGAGCGGCTGGATCAACAGGGCCGAACCGACAATGAGCAGCTTTGCGAATTTCATGACACTCTCCTGATAGTTGCATGGGCGCCCGCCCCGTTCGGCCGCCCGGAATTGAGAATTCAGACTGGGACGAACCGCGCGGGCAGCGATTTGAAGCCGCGCAAGGTGTTATTGAGTTGAAGCTCCGGCGTGCCGACTTCGATCCGGTCGACACGTCGCAACATGGATTTGAGCAGCGATCGCATCTCAAGTTTGGCAAGGTGCATGCCCGCGCAAATGTGCCGCCCCTGTCCAAATCCCAGATGTCCCTGGAGGCCCGGCCTTTGTATCCAGTAGCGCTCCGGATCGTCCCACCGGCGCTCATCCCGATTGGCCGAAGCATAGAGGACGAGCACCCGTGCGCCCGCCGGCAATGTCAGGCCGTCAATCTCCTGCGCCTCGTCCACGACGCGGGCGAAAGTGCGGATGGGCGATTCAAGACGGATGGCTTCGTCGATAGCCGCCGGGATCAGGCTCGGGTCTGCCTTGAGCTGATCCCATTCGCCGGGATTCGTCGCCAGCTGGCACAGCAGATGGCCCGTCGCGAATATCGTCGTGTCCAAGGCCGGCGCCAGGATATCGACATGCAGCGTGCCCGCTTCCTGTGGCGTGATCCGCCCCTCCTGCATGGCGGTCCAAATCTGCGCGGCCCATCCCCCCGGCTTGACCGTGTCCGGATTACATTGTGTTTTGACGTATTCGATCATCTCTCCCACGAGGGCGAAGGCGTTCCGGGCACGGTCATTGTCCACGCCCAGAACATCGAAAGCCGCCCCTGCCCAGTCGAGCATCTTTTCGCGACCTTGTTCGGGGAGGCCGACGAGCGAAGAAACAATCGTGACCGGAAGAAAATGCGCAAAATCGCTCATGCCGTCGAACTGGCCCAGGTTCACGAGGCGGGCGACCAGCGCATCGGCGGATGCTTCAATATCACTCGTAAGCTGCGCAAGCGCGGGAACCGCCAGGGGCGCGCCGATGATCTGACGAAACCGCGAATGGGTCGGCTCGTCGCTTGTGAGGGTGGTCTCCACCGAGAAGGCTTCCGGCCACGTAAATCCAGCTACACCATGACCGGATCGGAAGACATTATGGGCGAGAAGAACCTTCTTCACGTTAGCATAGCGACTGACGGCGTAAATATCATAGCGCGGCAGATAAACCAGCGGCCCAAGATCTCGCATAGCACGATAATGGTCATATGGTTCCAGGATGGCCGCATCTGAAAAGATATCCTGATCATATTGCGGAATATTCACGCATCGCCTCCCCGAGTAAGCCTGAACGGCATAAAAGATGCCCTTTGTTTATTATCTTGCGTCAAATCGCCGCATCAATGCGTTCTGCCCGTCCCCTGCCATGAGCGAGCCCGGTGTGAAGCGAGCCATGGTCAGCTCGTGGGCGAGGAAACGAACGCAAGATGACAGCTCTCGCAAGCGTCATCCAAGCCGCTGCCCGTGTGGAAAAACCGCTCCTGATCTTGATCCTTCGCCGCCTTCGCGACCGCCAAGGCAGAGTTCCGGACTTTCTCGACCGCCGCGGACCAGCGCGGATCGTCCACCCGACGTCCAGGCAACAAAAGCACGTTCGTCACCTCTGCCAAGGTCAGAGCAGCGCTTTCAGCCTGCTCCCATTCTTCATCGTTGGTCGGAAACAGGGCACGTTGGCCGTTCTTGTCTGAAATCCAGCCCTCCCACTTCCAGACGCCCTCGGCCGAATAGTCGATGACATGATGCATGAGTTCCTTCAGCGGCAAGCTGGTGTCATATCCATTGTCAGAGGATGTCGACGACGAGCGGTCCCTGGGTGGAGAGCTGGCCTGCGGCGAGCAGGCGGAGGCCATCAATATCATCAATATTGCGACCGATTTCTTCCCCATTGCAGCATCCTTCATGAACACATGAATTCTCGTGATATTTTCTAAGTACCGGCTGTAAATCCAATCCAGCGCCCGGCGAGCACGACGCCAACCCATAAAGCGATGGATATTCCTCCAGCCAGATAGGCCGCATTCCGACCAGCTCTGGCGGTTCCCTCAACGCTCTTCGCTCGCGATTGTGTGAAGCGGTGGAAGACAACCATGTTGACACCAGCGGCGGCCATGAAAACCATTTTCATTATGAAGTAGATATTGCCGACATATTTGGCAGGCCCCGACGAAAACATCAGAAGACCGGACACGACGGCCAAAGCATAGGCTCCCCAAGTCCACGGCAGCGTATCACGCAATATCACATCCAGCTTGTGATCCCGATCAGTCCAATTAAGGAGCCGGAGATCCGCAACCATGACGGTGCCTACAACCAGAGTGATCGTAATCACGTGAACGGTTTCCGCCGCAGGGAACAGCCATGTCGATTGCGCGAACGCCGTCCCGATGGCCGAGTTTCCAATCCATTCAAGGACGTCATTAAACGACATGATATATTGCCCTCATACTAATGAGCCGGCGAAGGCAATCCAACGCCCCAATGTTGCAATAACGATCCATAGAATGAATGATCCTACGGCAAATCCAACTGCAACTGATCGGTGGGTTTCCCAATATCCATTGTCGCGCTTTGATTTACGCTGGACAATATAATAGCAAATCGCGGCTATCGTAACGAGTATGATCTTTATTCTGAACAATAAGTTCATCAGTTCGCGCACAGGCTCTGCTGCGACCATAATCAGGCCGGTCACCAACAGGACGACCAACGCTCCCCAGATCGCCGGGACAAAGCGGCGCAAATCGGCATTAATGCCACCACGCGGTCCGGCCCAGCCCAACATACGCAGATTGATGAACAGCATCGACGCCATCACAACGGCAATGGCGAGAATATGGATCGACTGGACCAAAGGAACGATCGAAGGCGTGCGGGCCAGCCAGTCGCTAAGCGGAGTCTGGAACAGCCAATATGCTAGATCTTGGATCACGAGCGGCTCCAATGAATGATAGCCGTTGGGAGGCGTCGAGCACCTCCCAACGGAAACAGCGATATTTGCCTAGAACTTTGGAGAGGAATCCCAGTGCTCGACAATTACGCCATTTTCTACACGGAACATGTCGAACCAGGTTGTTGTGTAGGTCTTTGCGGAATCTTTGGGGTCAGGGTATTCCCGCACGAAGCTCATCACGACGAGATCGCGTTCCGCGACGATCGAGACCAGTCCCGGTATGCTGTTCTCGATCGGCTTTTTCTTCAGCATCTTCGAGAAGAATTCCACCACGGTCGCACGACCGGAAGCGACATTGGGGTTGTGCTGGATGTAGCCCTCGGACAGAAACTTGTCGGCCTGCTCGACGTGGCCGGCCTCCAAAATGGTCCGCCACATATCGAAGACCAGCTTCTTGTTTGCGGCCAGTTTGGAGTCTTTGCTGGCCAGGAGCGATTGCTGGTTGGCGGTGGTCGCAACCACGGGAGCCTGTGCCCAAGCCTGCGAAGGGAGCGCCGCAGCCAACGCGAGCACTGCGGCAATTCGTATATTGAACGACATGTTTATCCTCCAGATTTGCTTATGGGCGGGGGAGAAGACCGGCTAGCCCGGCGGCCGGGCCGTAGAGCGTCCGGCCGTCGGCCAGCTTCACGATGCTTGCGGTTGCATGCTTCGCGCCAGTGCGCACGGGATGGACAGTCATTGTCAGGGTGTCCCCGACCTTGATGTCATTCATCTTCCAGCCCATCCCGGCATTGACGGAGGGCGTGCCGATTTCGATATTCCATTCCTCGGCGCCAGTGGGCTTGGGCACCGTCAGAATTACGAAAGCATGCGGCTGGGTCCAATGATATTCCTTGACTGTTCCCGTCATGACGACCCTGGCACGCAAGTCGTAAATGGTCGTGGAATGATGGGCCGAGGCCGTTCCCACCGCCATCATGCACGTCGAGGATATAGCGAGGGCACCAAGTAGAATATACCGGGCGAACATATTGAATTCCTTCTCAACAAGACCAGATCGTTATTTCTGCTGGCGCCGCCAATCGATGACCGGTTCGCCATCAGCCTTGCGATCCAGGCAGACATCTTCCTGCAATTGGTGATTTGGCAGGCGCCGAAAGGTAAGGGACGTCTCCCAGGGTGCGCTAAACACTTCGGGATCTTCTATCCGGAGATCGACGGCGAGACGTTTGCCGCCGTTCAACATCCGATATGTCTCCGTGATGCGCAGCGCACTGGAATGGGGCATGCCAAGCGCATCGAGGAAGGTCTCGTCCGTCAAACCGCCGGTCTTGATAACCATCTGGTCCCCAGCGAAGGCAGCAGTGGCCTTGCCATATGCGGTTCCCCAATCGGCGGCAGGGACGGATTCCGCAATGTCCACCGAGCGAAAATTATGATTGAATTCATATACAAAGACGACCCGAAGTGCGTTTCGGAAGATCTGAAACGGATATGGCATCGCCAGGATGCGCGGCACGCCGGGCATCGCGCATTTTGCATCGACCGGATCGAACGAGAGATCGCCCTGTGCCGCCTGCTTCTGCCGCTGCTCGTATAGCTTGAGACTGTCGGGCAGTAATGGCGGCATCCCGCCGTCCCGCGTCCGAATATCCTTGGACGGCTTTTCCACGGTCCATATGCCGCTGAAGTCGGACACGGTCTGCGCTGCGGCCTGCTGGCCGGCAACCGTCAGCGCAATGGCTGCGCCAAGCAAGCGCAGTCCGAGAGTCCGCAGGTTCATATGCACCCCGCTCATTTGCGCTGCCCCTTGATCAGTTCGGGATTTTCGAGCCGGAGGCCTTCCGTGTTCGCCGCCTGATCCCCTTTTTCGCAGTCGAACTCATCGAGATGCTGGTCGGGGCGCCAACGGTAGGTTTTCAGGATCGTCCACGGCTTCGTGTAATTGACCGGGTCGTCCACGCTGACGAGCGCCTGGAGATCCTCATAAGGCCCGCCCTTGTCGATACGGGTGATCCGCATGACGATATGCGCCTTGTCACTAAGAGGACTGCCCGCCCAGTCGGCGTTCACCTCGCCATTGAGGCCAACGATGTCGACGACCAGCGTATCGCCTTCCCAATGCCCGATGGCATCGCCGTTGAAACTCGGCTGAAGATTGTCGGGATGCTTGCCGCCCATGCGGATGGTGAGCAGCCCGCGCCCCTCCTCCGCCATGATCGCAATGGTATCGTCCGTCTGCGCCAACTCGATCGGAAAGCCGAAATTCAGGCTGTTGAGGATGCCGGCGGGCCGACAAACATAGGTCGAGCTGATGACGGCATAGCCGCTGGTCGACATATTCTGGCGATGCCAAAGGACATTCTGGCCGGCCGCGGTGTAAGGAAGCGGCTCGCCGGTCACCGTCGTCAGCGGGACCAGTACGAACTGAGTAGTGCGCCAAACTCCGGAAAGGTCGCGCTTATTTGCCGAAGGCGGCGGCGCTCCGACCGGGGCATAGGGCGCTCGCGGCCCAGCCGGGAGGCCGGCGCCCAACGCATTGATCTGCCCTTCCGGCGGAGGCTTGTCGCCGGGTATCACGACAACCGGCTCGGGCGCCGGCTGCGGCGGCCCGGTGCGCCAGTCGCCTGTGGCCGGCGCCTGGCCGCTAGGCTGGGCGTAAACACCGGTCGTCGATAGGCCCGCCCCGACCACAACCACAGCAACCCAGGGCAGCAAAATTCCAGATCTGGTTCGCACGATTTTTCCGTTTCCTCTCCAAAAAGTTGCCGCCGGCGGGAAGGCACCGACAGGCTCGATCTTTCCGAATCCGCAGCCCCGCATTGAAGGGAACTCACGGCCTCATTGGTTGTCGATCATTTGCTGTGAACCTCATATAATCCATAACCACGCCTGTAAATCCAAAATATCGATATTTTTTCATCGGCCGGAACTGGGCTGACTACGGCTATTCCAGTGAGACAGCCGTCTTCCCCTGATGAAGCCCGACCTGTAAATGTTCTGGAAAATCGATAAAATGGCGATTAGGGGTGTCTGAAGGCCATATGGGCCGCTCCCCGACCGAAATCTGGATATAGGATTGGCAAGCTACTGTATGACTGATGCCCCGACCGGCCGCAGAGGCCTGACGACGCTTGCAACGTCAGTTTATGACGCCGTGCGGGAGGATATCGTGCAAGGCATTCTGGCGCCGGGCACGAAGCTCAAGATCGCCGCTCTGCAATCCAGATATGACTGTGGCGCGTCGCCGATCCGCGAAGCGCTGAACAGACTGTCAATGGAGCGCTTCGTCATCCAGTCCGATCAGCGCGGCTTCGTCGTGGCGCCTATTTCCCTCGATGATTTTGACGAGATTACGGAAACGCGCTGCCTGCTCTACAGCCTGCTGCTGCCGCTGGCGATCGAGCGCGGCGATCAGACGTGGGAAGAGGGAATCATCATTGCCCTCCATCGGCTTAATAAACTGCCGCGTTCCAACGACCTGCCACTTGACGAGAGTTTGGCCGGCCGGCTCGCGCACAAGAAATTTCACCGCTCTCTCATCGCCGCCAGTCCATCCAATTTCCTTATCGAGATGCTGGATATTCTCTTCGATTTCGCTGACCGTTACCGCTTGCTGGTCGGCCGGATCGCACCGGAGGAGTTGCAGGGAGAGGCCGTGCGGGAACATGCCGAACTGGTCGATCATGTCATCAGCCGTCGAACAGATGAAGCAGTCAATCTGGCCGTGCATCATGTCCGGCGGACTGCCGCCCTGTTTCGCAGCCACATATCCCTTGTAAACTCGAAATAAGCAGGCCGTCACCATAATGGCCGGGGCGGCTTATCTTGCCGCCCTTTCCATCTGCGCCGGCCTGGCATTCCCTAGAATGACGTCCGGTCGGCGCCCTTCAGCGCCAGACGGGATCGAGCCTCGGCCGGCGTGGCGATCGCATAACCAAGTTCGGTCATGATCCGCGCGACCTTCGAGACCTGTTCGGCGTTCGAATGCGCGAGTTGTCCACGCTCGATATACAGACTGTCTTCGAGGCCGACCCGGACATTGCCGCCCAACAAGATGTTTTGCGTCGCCATGGGCATTTGATGTCGGCCTGCGGCGAGGACCGAAAATTCGATGTCGTTTCCAAAGAGGCGCTGCGCCGTTCTTACCATGTGCACCAAATGGTCCACCTCGGCACCGATCCCCCCCAATATCCCGAGGCAGAACTGGATGAAGATCGGCGGTTCGTAAAGCTTCTGATCGAGGAACCAGGCCAGATTATGAAGATGCCCGACATCGTAGCATTCAAACTCGAATCTGCACCCATGGCCCTTGCCAAGCCGGTTCAATATCTCCTCGATATCCTTGAACGTGTTCCTGAATATTCCGTCGCGGCTCGATTCAAGAAAAGGCTTTTCCCAGGGATGCTTCCACTCCTTGATCTTCCCGACAGCCGGAAATAGCCCGAAATTGATCGTCCCCATGTTGAGCGATGTCATTTCCGGGCTTGCCAGCTCCGGGGCGGCGAGGCGCTCGTCCATCGTCATTCCCGGCGCGCCGCCCGTTGTGATGTTCACGATCGCATCCGTCGCCTGTTTGATGCGCGGCAGGAATTCCATGAATACGCCGGGATCGGCCGTCGGCCTGCCGTCCTGCGCATTGCGCGCATGGAGGTGCAGGATGGCGGCGCCAGCATCCGCCGCCGCGATGGACTCCCGTGCGATCTCATCCGGCGTGAGAGGCAGGTGAGGAGACATGCTCGGGGTGTGCAACGATCCGGTGATCGCACAGCTGATGATAACGGGACGCGCCACGATCCTCTCTCCCTGTTGGCCATTTTGTCATGGCAGTTTCTATTTGACTAATTCGTCCAAACATGACTGTCTAGTCCAAAGTTCGAAACGAATGGAGAGGTAGATGGTGGAGTCGAACATGCGCCGCGCGGCACTGCCGCGGGGCGGCCGCCAGCGGGAGCGCACGCGCAATGCCATCCTTGCGGCTGGTCAGCAGTTGTTTGCGACGAGAGCCCTTGAAAGTGTCACGATCGATGAGATCGTCGAAGTTGCGGACGTGGCGAAGGGCAGTTTTTACAATCATTTCAATGGCAAAGAAGGGCTGGCGCAAGCCGTCCTTGAAATGGTTCGCGGCGATTGCGAGTTCCGCGTGTTTGCGGCCAATCGGGATGTGAGCCATCCGCCTCTGCGGCTTGTGCGGGCAATGTGCGTCGTCATTCGATATGCGATGGAGCATCCGGAACGGCTGCAATCGCTTCTGGGCCTGTCGGAACGACATACCGCCTACAACTCGACATTCAATGTCGGGATCAACGCCGATCTCAATCAGGGACTGGAGGACGGCAGCTTCTCGGGCATGGACATCGAGGCGGGCGTTCTTGTCGTGATCGGCCTGATCACCATCGCCGTTCGCCACGTCATGGCCGCGGAAACGGAAGCCGCGCCGGCCACGATCGCCGTTTCACTCGGCGCGGCCTTGTTGCGGTCGCTTGGCGTCAGCGCAGCGGACGCCGCCGCGACCGCCGCGGACGCCGCTGAAGCAATCTTGCATTCGGAGCCTGCCCGATGAGCGTTTGCAAGGCCTGGGACATGGCCCATGTCCGCTTCCGTGCGCCTGATCTTGCCGTGATGGATGACTTCCTCAAGGCATTCGGCATGGTGGAGGCCGGACGGTCGGCCACTGCGCTCTACAAGCGGGGGCATGGCACGCAGCCATTTGCGCATGTGACCGAATTGGGCGATCCCGCCTTCGCCGGCTTCGGCATCCAGTTGAACAGCGTGGGTGAGCTTGAAAAGCTCGCAGCGCATGAGAATGTTCAGGTCGAGATGTCGAACGAACCCGGCGGCGGCTACGTCGTTCGACTGACAGACCCCGATGGCTTTGCCGTGGACGCGGTCGCCGGCCAAACGATGGCGGATATTCTGTCCATGCCGCGCGGGCAGGACTGGAATCAGGATGGCCGCTACAGCCGACTGAACGATCCGAAGCGTCCCGAGAAAGGCCCCTCCCATGTCCTGCGGCTGGGCCATGTGGTGCTGGGGGTGAACGATTTCCGGCGCTCGGAAGCCTGGTACAAGGACAGATTCGGCTTCATCACCTCCGATGAAATCCAGCCCCAGCCCGGCATCGCAATCGGTGCGTTCATGCGCTGCGATCGCGGCGACCGGCCTTGCGATCATCATAGCCTGTTTCTGCTTGAGCGCCCGGCGCCCTGCTTCATGCATGCCGCCTTCGAAGTCGCCAATCTCGATGACCTGATGGTCGGGCACGATCATCTTGTCGCGCAGGGTTACGATCACCTCTGGGGTGTCGGGCGGCACTATCTGGGTAGCCAGATTTTCGACTATTGGCGGGACCCTTATGGCCATGAAGTCGAGCACTGGACCGATGGCGATCAGCTCGTGGCAGCCGATGGCGGCGGCATCGGCACGATCCCGGAACTGATGGGCGTTCAGTGGGGCATGGAAATGCCGCCTCTTCCGGAAGAAGTCGGAAGGGGCTGACAATGAACGAGTTCGATTGCGATCTCCTTGTCATCGGCCTGGGGCCGACAGGCGACATTCTCTCCATCCTGGCCCGGATGCAGGGCTTGACCGTCATTGCGATCGATCGCGAGCCGGCGCCCTACCCGCTTCCCCGCGCGGCGGTCTTCGATCATGAGATTATGCGGATATTCCAGATGGCGGGCGTTGCCGACCGGATCGAGCCGCTGTGCCGCGTTCCGGATCGCTATCAATTCCTGACGGCCACGGGAGAGGTGCTGCTGGATTTCCCCATCTCCCCAGAGGGGCCATATGGATGGGCGGAGACATATGCGCTTCACCAGCCGGCGGTGGAGCAGGCTCTTCGCGCGAGGCTCGCGGAACTCGATGTCGACATAAGGCTGTCCACGACATTGGCCGGGCTTCGTCAGGACGCGAACAGCGTCACTGTCGAGACGTCCGGGCCTTCAGGTCCGCAAACCATTCGCGCGCGCTTCGCCGTGGGTTGCGACGGAGCCTGGAGTTCGGTGCGGGAGGCGTTGGGCATCGTTCTGTCGGACTATGTGTTCGATGAACCCTGGCTGGTGCTCGACACCATCATCGAGGAGCCGGGCGATCTGCCGAAAGTCTGCCAGCAGATCTGCGACCCGGCGCGGCCGGTCACCCATCTGGCGATGAGCGGCAATCGCTTTCGGTGGGAGTTCATGCTCAAGCCGGGAGAGACCCCCGCCGAGATGGTCGAGGACAGCCGCATTCGGGAATTGCTCGAACCGTGGGACTGTGCCGACCGGGTCATGATCGAGCGCAAGGCTGTCTATCGCTTTCACGGCCTTGTCGCCGATCGCTGGCGGGTGGGTCGCGTATTCATCGCCGGCGATGCCGCGCATCAAATGCCCCCCTTCGCCGGCCAGGGTATGTGCTCAGGAATCCGCGATGCTGCCAACTTGGCCTGGAAGCTCGCAATCTCCGTCCACTCGGACGCGCCGACTGACCTTTTGGATAGCTATCAGACAGAACGAGAGCCGCATGTGCGCTCGATCATCGAGACCGCCATCGCGATGGGCCGCGTCGTCTGCCTTATCGACGAGCAAGCAGCGGCGGCTAGGAACGAGCAGATGCTCGCTCGCAAAGCGACGGGTGAGCAAGATGTCTCGGTGCAATATCCGCCGCTCAAGGGAGGAGTGCTGCTGGAAACCGCTGCCGCTGGAGCCCTTTTTCCACAGCCGATCGCCGGCCGACGCTTTGATGAACTCCTAGGCCTGTCGGGCGCGCTTGTGGGCCGGGAACTGCCGGCTTTGGATAATCTTCCGCTTGTCGGATTAGATCTGGACTCTCCGGCGCTGCGGCCATTCGCGGCCGAGATCGATAGCTGGCTTGCGGAGCACGGTGCTTCGGCCGTTCTGATACGGCCGGACCGGCATGTATTTGGGGTCGGGCCACCCGCCCTGCTTCTCCAGCAATGGAATAGCCGTCTCCGGTTGAGAGAGGCGGCCTGACTAACACGAACTGCCGAAGAGCAGCGATGAGGAGGGAAACATGAAGGTATATTTTGCCGGGGTTTGCTTGGCGGCTTTGACCGCCTCACTCATGAGCGGGTCTGCTGCTGCGCAGGTAAGCACAGCGCAGGCAGACTCGCCCGCAACGGCCGATGCTGCCACGCCCGGCGACGTGGGCATTCAGGACATCATCGTCACCGCCCAGCGCCGCCGTGAGACGCTACAGCGCGCCGCGGTCGCAGTCAGCGCAGTCAACGCGGAAGCACTGGTCAACGCAGGCGTCTCGCAACCCCAGGATCTGACGAAGCTCGTTCCCGCGCTCAAGCTGTCGGCGGTCGGCGGCGCCGGCACGCAGATCACCGTTCGGGGTGTCGGTAATTTCGCGGGCAACGCTTATGCTGAACCTGCGGTCGCGATCAATCTCGACGGAGTGTATCTTGCCCGCTCGGGAGGCCCCAACGGTCTATTCTATGATCTGGAGCGCGTAGAGGTCCTCAAAGGCCCGCAGGGCACATTATATGGGCGCAATGCCACGGCGGGCGCCATCAACATCATCACCCGCAAGCCCGAAGATCAGTTCTCCGTCGAGGGAACCGGGGAAGCCGGCAACTACAATCTCTGGCGCGGTGTATTGGCTGTCAACGCCCCGCTGGCGGAGGGGATCGCCCTCCGGGTTTCGGGCACCATATCCCGGCGTGACGGCTATCTTTCCGACGGTTATCTGGACGACGAGACCGAAGCGGTTCGAGGTCAATTAAAGCTCGAACCCACGAGCAGATTATCGATCCTGCTGTCCGCGGACTATGCCCATCAGGGCGGCAAGGGTCCGGCCGGCGTGCTGTCGCCATATCTCGATCCTGACAACCCGTATCTCGGCCCGAGCAGAGATGGCACCAATGACCTTCTACGCGGTGCATCGCTAGCGATCAGCGGCGGGACCAATCCTGATCTGCTTCCGCCCCTACTCGACGACGGGTTCGTCGATGTGAAGAATTGGGGTATCAGCGGGACGATCGACTATGATCTTGGCGGCGCGACACTGACACTCATACCGGCCTACCGCGAATCGAAAAATCGCTACCTCCACTATAATGCCGGATTTCCTGTTCGGGCCGATGAGCAGAGCAAGGCGACATCGATAGAAGCACGCCTATCCTCGGATGGCGATGCGCCACTGAGCTGGATGATTGGTGGATATTACTTCAACGAAGACCTGAACTTCGATCTATACGCCAATCAGGGCGTAGCGTTTAATCGGACGGAACCCATATTGTCCACGCGCAGCTATGCTGCATTCGGACAGGCGACTTACAGCCTGACCGATCAGCTCCGCGTGACCGGGGGCTTGCGCTATACGCATGAGCGCAAGACCCAGGCCGGCCGCAATGGCGGCCCTACCCCGCCGGTTCCCGTGGGCTTTCCCGGACCTGACGAGGCATTCTATGCGATCGCTTGCGCACCCTATGACGCGGCGACGGCGAGCTGTTATGCGCCCCTCACGGGGGAATTGACCAACGACAAGGTCACTTGGAAAGCAGGCGTTGAATTCGACGCGGCGCCCCGCTCGTTGCTCTACGCCAATGTCGCGACCGGCTTCAAGGCAGGCGGCTTCTATGGGTCGCTTCCGCCCAACACATTTCGTCCGGAAACGATCACCGCCTATACCATCGGCTCGAAAAACCGTTTCCTGAATAATAGCCTACAACTGAATGCCGAGGCATTCTACTGGGATTACAAGGACAAACAGGTCACCCACATCGGCCCCATCCTGCCGGGGGGTTTTAACCTCATCACCGAAAATGCCGGCAAGGCGGAAATCTACGGCGCCGAAATCGAGGCCGTGTGGCAGCCGACCGAGACCGATACACTCACGGCAAACGTGCAGTATCTGCATTCGAAATATAAGAACTTCGCCTACACCCAGACGACGGAAACCGGGCCGCCGCAAACAGCCTGTCCCGTCACGCCGATCGCGGGACAGGGCGCAGTCATCGTCGATTGCTCGGGCCGCCCCGTGCCGCTTTCTCCGAAATGGACGGCCAATATATCGTATCGGCACAGCTTCCTCTTCGATAGCGGCGCCAAGCTGGATGCCCAGGTGGGCACGCGCATCGAGAGCTTCTACTGGGTCGCGGAAGAGTATCTGCCCGGCGAGCGCCAGAAGAGCGCAATGGTGTCCAACGCCGGCCTGACCTGGCATGCGCCTCAAGACAGCTTCTCGCTCGGCGCATGGATCGACAATATCGAAGACAGGACGGTCAAGTCCCTTGCCTTCGCACAGCCAATCATCGGGCAGCCGGTCGTTATCCTGCGCCCACCGCGCACTTATGGCGTGCGCGCCGGCTTCAAATTCTGATGAACCGGCAGATTGTCCTGATCGGCAGGCCCGCAGCCATTCCCGGTCCGGAGCATTTCGAGCTTCGGACCGGGCCCGAACCGTTGCTGCCGGACAATGGCCTGATCGCCGAGACGGTCGCGCTGTCGGTCGACCCTGCGATGCGCGGCTGGGTATCCGCGGAAGCCAACTATCTTCAGCCGGTCGCGCTCGGCAGCGTCATGCGCTCACTCGGCGTCGGCCGCGTTTTGAAGTCGGCGGCCCCGGACTGGAATGAGGGTGATCTCTTCTATGGCTGGACCGGTTGGCAGGATCGGGTGGCGATCAGCCCGGAGGCCATCTTGTGGCGTGTCGATGAATCCCTTGCGCCGCCCTCTGCCTGGCTCTCGGTCCTCGGTCTGAACGGCCTCACCGCCGTCAAGGGCTTTGCCGCTTTTGCGAGGGCAAAGCCCGGCGAAACCATGCTCGTGACGACTGCGGCCGGCGGCGTCGGATCGATCGTGGGCCAGCTGGCAAAACGCTCGGGCATGCGCACTGTGGGTCTCACCAGTGCGAGCAAATGCGATGTGGCGCATGATCGCTATGGCTACGATATCGCCCTCGACTATCGCGATGTGGATCTGGCTGGAGCGCTCGATGCGTCGTGTCCCAAGGGGATCGACATTTTCTGGGACAATGTCGGTGGCGAGATTGCCGACCTCATCTTTCCGCGTCTCGCTCCCGGCGGCCGCGTCATCCAGTGCGGGACTGCCTCAATCCCTTCCTGGTCCCCATGGCCAGAGGGACCGCGGCGCGAACGGGACATGGTGGTCAAGCGACTGACTTGGAGCGGATTCCTCGCGTTCGACGGCGACGACCACGCCAATGAGGCGGCGCTCGCGACCCTGCGAAGCCTCGTTGCGGCAGGCGAACTCAACCATGACGAACAGTGCGTGGTTGGGCTCGAGCAAGCCCCGGCCGCTCTCGCGGCGCTGTATCAGGGGCAAAATAGCGGTCGTATCTGGGTAAAGCCCTGATGGAGATGAAGATGAGCTATTTGGCAAACAGCTGGTATTGCGCAGGCTGGTCCTCCGAACTCGACAGCGGCACGATCGGCCGGACATTCCTCGAGCGGCCCATCGTGATCTATCGCGACAGCCATCATGAGGCGGTCGCGCTCGACGGACGGTGCCCGCATCGCTTCGCGCCACTGGCGAAAGGCGTGGTCAAGGGCGATACGCTGATGTGCCCCTACCATGGGCTGGTGTTCGATCGAAGCGGCGCCTGCGTGCACAATCCCCATGGGGACGGTCACATTCCTCCCAATGCGAAGGTGCGAAGCTATCCGGTCGTTGAAAAGAATGGCGCCATCTGGATCTGGTTCGGCGAACCAGATGAGGCGGATATCCAGCAGATCTCAGAAACGAGCTGGTTGACAGACAAGGCCTACGCTTCTGTTACCGGATATCTCAAGGTTCACGCCAACTATCAGTTGGTAAGCGACAATCTTCTCGACCTGACGCATGCACCATTTCTTCACGCCAATACCGTGGGTGGCGATCCGGAGGATTCGATCGGCCAGCAGATGGAGGTCGATTTCCATATGGATGACCGCAACGTCATTCATTCGGATTATCTCGTCCGCAACATGAGACGGCCGACACCGCAGATGCGCCCTCTATGGGGCGACCGGCCCGGCGATTTCCGGGCGGAGATGACGTGGCGGCCGGCCAGCGTGCAGGAACTCGACATTCGCATGTCGCCACCCGGCGCCCCGAAAACCGAAGGCGTCCATGTTCCAAGCCTTCACTATCTCGTTCCGGAGAACGATCTTGTCACCCACTATTTCTTTGCCGTGGGCCGCAATGTGGCAATCGAGGACGATGAGCAGACCGAGATGATGGGCCGCTTTGCGCGCATGGCGTTCGAACAGGAAGACGAGCCGATGATCCGGGACTGCCAGGACCTGATGGGCACGACCGATCTTTTCTCCCTTCAGCCTGCCATCCTCAAGACTGACATCGCATCCATCCAGGCACGCAGGATATTGAACAAGCTGATCAAGCAAGGCTCCAGGAACGCGAAAGTGGGCGCCGCTATGGAAAGCGCATAGCGTCAGGGCCTCTGCTCAACCAAACCCGACACCATAAAGGATTAGAGAATGAAGCTTTGCCGTTTCACCCACGACGGAACGACGCGCCTGGGCAAGGTGACAGGCGATCAGGTGATCGATCTTTCGACCGCCCTGAACGGCGAAACCTCCATGCGGTCGCTGATCGCACAACTGGACGATCTGCGAGAAACGCTGGAAGCCGTCACCGAGCCTGCATTTCCCTTAAGCTCTGTGACGCTGGAAGCACCGATAAACGATCCCCAGAAATTCCTGGCGATCGGCATGAACTATCAGGCCCATGCCGATGAAGCCGCTGCGGCCGGCATTCCCGTGCCCACCAGCCAGTTGTGGTTCAATAAGCAGGTGAGCTGCATCACCGGCCCCTATGCTGCGGTGGATCTGCCGAAGGTTTCCGACAAGCTGGACTATGAAGCCGAGCTGGCATTTGTGATCGGCAAACGCTGTCGCCACGTCGCGGAAGCTGATGCCCTCTCCGTCGTCGCCGGTTATTTGGTGTGCAACGACGTCAGCGTGCGGGACTGGCAGCAACGTTCACCGACATACACGCTGGGTAAAAGCTTCGATACGCATGGCCCGCTGGGTCCGTGGATCACGACAAGCGATGAAATCGCCGATCCCCATGCAATGACCTTGCATCTCGCCGTGAATGGTGAGGAGAAGCAGCGCAGCTCCACGGGCGATATGATTTACAACATCAACAAGCAGATCGCATATCTCTCGACAGTGATGACCCTTGAACCGGGGGACATCATCGCCACCGGGACGCCGTCAGGCGTCGGTATCGCCCACAACAGCTTCCTCAAGGTCGGGGATGTCGTCCGGGTCGAGGTCGACGGTCTTGGATATATTGAAAATCGGATCGCCGCCGAACGATGAGCCAGTTTCGTCACGGCACGCTCGACGTCAACCGTATCCGCCTTCACTATGTGGAGGCGGGTGCGGGACCGGCGATCGTCTTCTGCCATGGCTTTCCCGAATTCTGGTATAGTTGGCGTCACCAGCTTCGCTTTTTCGCTGATGCCGGATTTCGCGCGATAGCGCTCGACATGCGCGGACATGGCGAGTCCGGCGTCCCGGACGACATCGCCGACTATGATGTCCTCCACACGGTGGGCGACGTGATCGGCCTCCTCGACAGCCTTCAAATCAAGCACGCGATTATCGTGGGACATGATGCGGGAACGACTACGGCCTACCATGCCGCACTCATGCGGCCGGACAGGATCGTCGGGGTCGCCGGCTTATCCGTGCCTTTCATGCCGCGCGGCCATTTGAGCATGATCGAGGCGCTGGAGAATGAGGTGCCGCCAGAATTCTACATGTTTTACTTCCAGGCGCCCGGCGTGGCCGAAGCGGACCTGGAGAAAAATCCACGGCATTCCCTTCGCCGCCTGTTCTATGCCAATTCTGGCATGAACCCCGGTTCACCCATCATGATGATGGCCTCCAAAGAACGGGGCCTGATCGATACCCTGCCCGCCGCCTCAGAGAGCCTAGATTTCCTGGCGGACGAAGAAATGGACTTTTACGAGGCTGCCTTTACACGAACCGGTTTTCGCGGCGGCTTGAATGGCTACCGCGTTTTCCATAGGAACTGGGAATTGACTTCACCGTGGAACGGCATGGCACTCCCCGTTCCCAATCTCTTCATTGGCGGTTCCGTGGATACGGTTTTACAGTTCCCTGGTTTTCGGGACGCTACCGAGGCGATGGAAGAATTTCATATTCTTGAGGGCGCGGGCCACTGGATACAATCCGAGCGCGCGCCCGAGGTCAACGATATCCTGCTGCGTTTCTGCGTGAGAGTGGGTAATCGGCCAGCATGAATTTCAGTTCTCGGCCGAAGCATACGGAAATGGCCGGAGGCATTCGCTGCGATAAGGTCGCCATTGCCCGCTGATTTCTTTCTTTTAAGGCTGCTTTCTGCTGCCGTCCCAGCCTGCGGCACGACTGGAGCGAGACCAATATCCCGATCTCGCTCCAGTTGGTCGGCCGAACCAAAGTCCGCTCAGGCAAGTCCCTCCGCGACCAGCGCGCCGTGAACGGCGGGACGGGCCGCGATGCGGCCGCGGTAAGCATCAAGATTGGGCCACTTTCCAGTGCCGAAGCCGAACATCCACGCCCACGAAGATATCGTAAACAAGTAAGCATCCGCTATGGAGAAAGCCGTTCCGACCAGCCAGTCGCGGTCAGCCAGATAGCGATCGATCATGTCGAATTTGGTGGCGATCTGGTTCAGGAGAATCGGTTTGAAGTCCTCCAGCGTGTCCGGCCGCATGAGGGGGCTAAAGCTCTTGTGCAATTCGGTTCCGACATAGTTGAGCCAGGCGAGAACCTCATATCGCTCGACGGTGGCGACCGGCGGAAGCAGACCGGCTTCCGGATGGGTGTCGGCCAAATATTGGAGGATCGCCGGCCCCTCGGTCAGCAATGTGCCCTCGGGGAGCCGCAAGGCAGGCACCTGTCCCTTGGGGCTGATCGACAAGAAATCATCGCCTGCCGCAGTCTTCTTGGTAGCCAGATCGACCTCGACTACATCAAACTTCTCCCCGACTTCCCGCAATATGATGTGGGACGCCAGAGAACAGGCGCCGGGACGAATATACAGCGTCATGACCATTTCAATCACCTTTCCAATAGGTTGATATTTCAGCGCGCCAGAGACGCGAATTCATCTTCAGCGACTGGTCCGATCGGAATGATGTGGCATATTCGGCAGCCAGTTCGTCCGCGATCTCCGCCATCGTCTGGACCTGCCGCGTTGCACCAACGCCGTGTCCCGCTCCCCAGATCGTTTTCCAAGCCTTGCTGTCGCCATGGAGATTCGAAAAGTCGATTTTCTTGTCCGTTGCGAGCGCATCGGGCGTAAAGCCGGCAGCTTCCAGACTCTCCCGCATCCAGTTTGCCGGCACACCACTCACGGCGGCCGTGGTGACGATGTCTGTCAGGCCACACCGCAGCAACATGGCGCGGTTTTCATCGCTGACGAGGCTTTCGCGGGCGGCAATGAAGCGGGTTCCCAGATACGCGAAGTCTGCGCCTAGCGCTTCGGCCGCCCGGATAGCGCGACCCGTCGCTATACCGCCCCCCAAAATCAGGGGGCCATCCCAGAAGCTACGCACTTCCTCGACGAAGGCAAAAGGGTTGAAACGCCCGGTATGTCCACCCGCACCATGCGCCACGAGGATCAGACCGTCGGCGCCCGCATCGATCGCCTTCTTCGCCTGGTTGGGATCAATCGTGTCCGCAAAGACCGCACCACCATAACCATGCACCGCATCGAGGACGCGCCTTGGACTGCCCAGAGCGGTTACCACGATGCGCGGCCGGTAACGGCAGATAAGGTCAAGTTCTGCGTCGAAGCGATCATAGCTCTTGTGCACGATCATATTGACCGCCCACAGGTCCGCCCGCTCGACCTCGCCCAGCTCGGTCGAGATGCGCGCGAACCAGGCGTCGAGATCAGGAATCGTGCGCGCGTTCGGCGCCGGAATGGCGCCCAGCAGGCCCGCCTTCCCTGCGGATATAACAAGATCCGGCCCACTGATCAGGAACATCGGCGCGACGATGGCCGGGATGCGCAACTGCGTGCGAAGCGCATCAACGATCGCGCGATCAGCCACCGATCCTCTCCGCCTTCTGACGAGCCATATCGAGCGCGACATCGACGATCATATCTTCCTGCCCGCCAACCATGCGGCGTCGGCCCAACTCGACCAGTATCTCGCGGGTGTCGACGCCGTAATCCTGGCTCGCCTTTTCGGCATGGCGCAGGAAACTCGAATAGACGCCCGCATAGCCGAGGCTGAGCGTTTCCCTATCGACCCGCACCGGGCGGTCCTGCAATGGCCGGACAAGATCTTCCGCAGCGTCCATGAGCTTGTAGAGGTCGCAGCCATGCTTCCACCCCTTGCGCTCCGCGGCTGCGATGAACACCTCCAGGGGCGCATTTCCAGCCCCCGCCCCCATGCCGGCAAGGCTGGCATCAACGCGGATGGCTCCCGCCATGACGCCGACAATTGAATTCGCCACGCCAAGCGACAGGTTATGATGGGCATGAATGCCGCGCTGCGTCTCCGGTTTCAGGACGCGATCATAGGCCTCGCAACGTGCGCGGTAGGCATCCATGTCCATCGCGCCGCCGCTATCGGTGACATAGACGCAGCCCGCGCCGTAACCTTCCATCAGCTTGGCCTGCACGGCCAGCGCGTCCGGCTCGATCATGTGGCTCATCATCAGAAAGCCGCATGTGTCCATGCCGAGGTCGCGCGCCGCGGCAATATGCTGTTTCGAGATGTCGGCCTCGGTGCAATGGGTCGCGATCCTGACGGAGCGCACGCCCAGACGGTGCGCCTGCTTCAATTGCTCGATCGTGCCGATGCCCGGGATCAGCAAGGTGGTGAGGACCGAATGCCGGATCACATCGGCCACGGCCTCGATCCACTCCCAGTCGGTATGGGCACCGAATCCATAATTGAAGGATGAGCCGTTGAGGCCATCGCCATGGGCCACTTCGATCGCGTCGACCTTCGCCTCGTCAAGCGCCCGTGCGATCTTCTGCACATGCTCGATGCCATATTGGTGGCGAATGGCATGCATGCCATCGCGCAGCGTCACATCCTGAATATAGAGCTTGGTTTCTGTCGGGTCGAACGGCATCACGCGGCCTCCCTTTGCAGGCGGCGGGTCGCGATCTTTTCGGCGGTGCGCAACGCCGCAGAGGTCATGATGTCGAGATTGCCGGCATAGGCGGGCAGATAATGAGCCGCGCCCTCAACTTCGAGAAACACACTGGTCTTGACGCCCTCGAAACTGCCAAGGCCGGGGATGCGCGCGGGGTTGTTCGAGCCGAAGCGTTCGAACTGCACCTTCTGCTTGAGGCGATATCCCGGCACATACGCATTCACCCTGGCAACCATCGCTTCGATGGCGGCCTCAATCTCGCCCTCTTCAGCACCCGACGACAGCGTGAACACAGTGTCCCGCATCAGCATTGGCGGTTCCGCGGGATTGAGGACGATGATCGCCTTGCCCTTGGCGGCGCCGCCGACCTCCTCAATGCCTTTCGATGTCGTCTCGGTAAATTCGTCGATGTTCGCGCGCGTGCCGGGGCCGGCCGATTTTGAGGCGATGGACGCGACAATCTCCGCATAATACACCGTTGCAACCGACGACACAGCCGCGACGATCGGAATTGTGGCCTGCCCGCCGCACGTCACCATGTTGACATTGGGCGCGTCGAGATGGGCGTCGCCATTGACGACGGGAATGACATAGGGGCCGATGGCCGCCGGGGTGAGATCGATCATCACCTTGCCTGCCGCGGTCACGATCAAACTGTGGCGCTTGTGTGCGCCAGCCGATGTGGCGTCAAAGACGATGCCGATTTCATCCCATGAAGTGAGTTTCTGGAGTCCCTCGATCCCCTCATGGGTGGTCGCGATGCCAAGGCGCCGGGCGCGTTCCAGTCCGTCCGAAGCAGGGTCGATCCCGACGAGCGCGCCCATTTCGAGCACTGTCGAATAGCGCATGATCTTGATCATCAGGTCGGTGCCGATGTTGCCCGATCCGATGATCGCCACCTTGATTTTCGCCATCATCCTTCCCCTTCGAAAGCGAAGGAAACAGCGCCAAGGCCGCCGATCCTGGCCGTGATGGAATCACCGACCGCTAGCGCAACCATCGGCCCAAGCGCGCCGGTCAGCACCACGTCGCCCGCTCGCAGCGGATCGCCATTCGCAGCCACTGTCCGGGCAAGCCATGCGGCTGCGTTGAGAGGATGGCCGAGACACGCCGCGCCCGCTCCGAGCGAGGCAATCTCGCCGTTGCGCTCAAGCACCATTCCGCATGTGTAGAGATCCAGTCCCTTGAGCAAATGGCGTTCGCGACCGAGAACGTAGAAGGCGGACGAACCATTGTCGGCGACGGTATCGGCAAAGGTGATTTGCCAGTCCGCGATACGGCTATCGACAATCTCGATCGCCGCGACGACATGATCGATGGCCGCCGCGACATCTTCCACGCTCACGTCACCGTTGAGATCTTTTGCAAGGACAATCGCAACCTCGGCTTCAGCCTTGGGCTGAAGCACATCGGACGCAAGGAGCACGCCGCCGTCGCTGATAGCCATATCGTCGAACAGCACACCGAAGTCAGGCTGATCGACGCCGAGCTGGGTCTGCACAGCCTTGGCAGTCAAGCCCACTTTTCGGCCCGCGATGCGCCTTCCAGCATCTTGCCAGAAGCAGGTATTGATCGCCTGGACGGCATAGGCGCCGACAGCGTCGCCGGGGTCAAGGCCGTCACGTAACGGCGCAACGGCCGGCCCCGCATAAGCGGCGCGCAACCGCGCGGCGAGTGTCTCATGATCGTGCGTCATTATGCTCCTTCCGCCTTCGCCGGGCGCGGTGGGCGCTGATAGCGGTGGCCCCAGGCCGAATTTGTATGATGGGTGACGACGTGCCATGTCTCATCGTCCACTTCGAGCCCGCCCCAGCCATATTCGAGATCGAACCCGGACGGCGTGAGCGGATAGAAGGACAGCATCTCATCGTTCGAGTGTCGCCCTAGCGTGAACGTCAGATGCATGCCCTGCCCCTCGCAGCGAGCCATGGCGCGGCCGACATCGTCGATCGACTTTACCTCCACCATCAGGTGGACGATCTTCTTGGGGATCGGCACGGGCGCCAGCGCCAACGAATGGTGCCGTCCATTGCAGCGCATGAAGCTGAGTTCCAGCGGGCGCCCCGGCACGACTTCCGTGAGGATGTGGTCCGAAAGACGAAAGCCCAGCAAGTCGACAAAGAACGCCATCATCGACGCCTTGTCACGGCAGCTCAAAACGATATGGCCGAGACCTTGCACGCCCGTGTTGAATGCGACGCCGAGCGGACTCACGAAAGGATCGTTCGTTCTTTGCAAAGGGCCATAAAAGGCCTCATGCCGGTTGCCCTCGGGGTCGGCAAATCGGATGAGACCCGCGACCCGACGGTCCGCGCAAGCTTCGGCATCCCCTTCTTCCACAGGATGGCCAGCATCGCTCAAACGGGCTGCCAGCCCCGCGAGCGCATCTGCATCCCGCACTTCCCATCCCGCATAAGCGAGATCGTCGGCAGGGCCTTCATGGAGCCGGACCCGTGTTGCATATCTGTCCATGCGCAGGTCGACCGAACCATCTTCGCGCGGACACCATTGCAGGCCCAGCATATCGCTCGCAAAGTTTTTCCAGCTTGCGAGATCCGACACCTCAAGGCCCAAATAGCCCAGCGCGGCGATTTCACTCTTCATGACCGGGGCCGCTCCAAATGTCGGCGAGCCAGCGCTACAAAATCATCGAAGCGCTCGGCCTGCACCCAATGACCGCAACGGCCAAACATGTGGAACTCCGCATTGGGCATCGCGCGGCCGAGCTTCAGGCCCATCTCGACGGGGATGACCTTGTCCTCGCGACCGTGCAGGATGAGCGTCGGATGTTCAATTGTCGCGACGAGCGCTTCAGGCATGCCGGACAGTGGCGTGTCCCCTTCCGGATTGGGCTTTGCGAGAAGCTTGCGCAGACCTTCCTGCGCACCCGGTATAAGGCTCGCCTGGTAGCGATCTTCCACAAGCTCGTCCGTAATCACCGCAGGATTGTAGGGGAAATGCGCCATGGTCTCGCGCATTGCCTCACGACTCGGCTCATAGTCCCAGCCGGCACGCAAGCCCGGCGTCATCATGAACTTGTCGCAGGGCGTCCCCATGAGCACCAACCGATCGAACCGCTCCGGGAAGCGGGCCGCGGCGGCAAGGGCCAACGAGCCGCCGAAGCTGTTGCCCACGATGCCGACCCGAGGAAGATCCAATGCGTCCAGAAACGCGATCAGGTGCCTTACCCATAATTTCATGTCGTAATGAAGGTCGGACTTGCGCTCGGTGTAGCCGAAACCCGGCAGATCCGGTGCAATCACGCGGAAGATGTCGGACATCGCCGGGATGACCCGTTTCCAGTTCGTCCAGGCGGACACACCCGGCCCCGAACCATGCAGGAGCAGGATCGCCCGCCCTTCGCCATGGTCGTGATAATTGGTGTTGATATCGAAAGCGGAGATCATTCGCCCGCGTCCGACTGAGGGTTGGTCGCCCATTCACACTCTCCCGATCTATATTGCTGATGGCGCATCCGGCTTCATCATGTCAATACGCTACAGTATGTTTAAGCGATCGGCCGGTCAGGCGCGCAGGCGCATTCCTTATGCCGTGGCTTGCCCCTGTGGTGCGATGACGTAAGAAGTGAGCATGGCAAAAAACTCCACCGCAACGAAACGCGATACACCCCGACTCGATTCCCAGGCGTGGATTGCGGCGGCACTTGAAATGCTTGAGGCGCACGGGATCGACGGCGTGCGCGTGGAACTGATCGCGCGCAATCTCGGCGTGACCAAGGGCAGCTTCTACTGGCATTTCAAGGATCGTGACGCGCTGCACAGCGCGATGCTCGAAAGCTGGCGCCGACGCGCGACGCTTTCACTGATCGAACGGCTGGACCGCGATCTCCCCCCGCGCGAGCGGCTTTTGACCTTGCTTCGATTACCCTTCGCCGGCCCCAGATCCGACCAGGCGGCGGCGGTCGAACTGGCGGTGAGGCTCTGGGGGCGACACGACGCGCGAGCCTTGGCCGCACTGCGCGAGGTCGACCAACTTCGCACCGAATATATCGCGCAGCTCCTGCGACAATGCGGGGTTTCCGAACATGAAGCGAGATCGCGAGCGATCCTGGCCTATGCCTATATGCGCGTTGGCCAGCTCCTGATCGAAGGCGAGGCGCCGGATGTCGTGACGCTTTGCGAGCAACTGCTCATCGGCACCAACCCCTGAGCGACCGACGCGATCAGACCAACACCGCATGAATCGGGCTGGACATACGGAACCGTATTGAATACGCATCCGTATGTTGGGGCTTTGGAGGCTGATATGCGCGCTGCTGATTTGGTCGACGCTGATTTCGGGACGATCGATCGTCGCATCTTCTGGGATTTCGCCATTTATGAGCGCGAACTCGAACGCATCTTCGCGCGCAGCTGGTTGTTTGTGGCGCATGAAAGCCAGGTCGAAGCGCCGGGCAGTTTCGTCACTACCTATATGGGGCAGGATTCGGTCATCGTTGCGCGGGCTGACGATGGCATCAAGGTATTCCTGAATAGCTGCCCGCATCGCGGAAACCGCGTTTGCTTCGCCGATAGCGGACAGGGACGCAGCTTTGTCTGCAATTATCACGGCTGGGCGTTCGGCTTGGACGGCGCGCTCAAGAAGATGCCTAAGATGGGGCTCTACAAGAACACGCCGGGCTTCCGCTTCGAGGATTGGGGGCTGAAACGCGCGAGGGTGGCGACCTACAAGGGACTGGTGTTCGCGACCTTCGACGAGACGGCGCCGTCACTGGAGGATTGGTTGGGGGATTTCCGCTGGTATCTGGACGCGGTGCTCGATGCCGAGCCGGGCGGCACGGAGTTTCTGGCGGGCGGCGCCACCCGTTCGGTCATCAACTGCAACTGGAAATTCCCGGCCGATAATTTCGTGGGTGACATCTATCACGCGCTTTGGACGCATCTTGGCGGGGCGGAACCGACTCTCGGCCGGCATGGCGGTGTCAAAGTGGAGAATGAAGGCAGCTGGCAGGTCTCCGTCAACGGCCATGGCTGGGAGTTCAACGACAGCTTCCTGGGCAACGCCGCGACAATGGGCGACCGCGACCTGCTGCGCTACATGCGCTCGCGCCAGGAGGCCATCACCGCACGACTGGGCGACTTCCGCGCCAAGATGTGGGGATCGGTCGCATCGGCGACGATTTTTCCTAACTTCTCGTTCCTTCCGGGATATTTCACCTTCCGCACGTTCCAGCCCAAGGGACCGCTCAAGACCGAGATCCATGCCTGGACGCTCGTGCCCAGGAACATGCCGGAGGATATCAAGGATCGCTTCCGGCGGGGTTCGATGCGAACATTCTCGCCTTCGGGCATCCTTGAGATGGATGATGGCGAAAACTGGGAACATTCCACGGCTGCCAACGCGGGGTTCGTGACGCGCAACCAGCGGCTATGCTATGCGATGGCCCCGCCAGGCGAAGTGAAAGAGAAAGAACTGCCCGGCGATGTCCATGCGGGGCAACTGTCCGATGCCAATCAGCGCGCCTTCTATCGCCGCTGGGTCGCCATGATGGACGCCGAAAGCTGGGCAGACATGCCGCTTGCCAGCCCATCCATGGCCCCATCCGCAGCTGTGGAGGCAGCGGAATGAGCAGTGATCCCATCGCCGCCAACAAGCCCGATTACAGCACCTATCCGACGCTCGATCGCGCTCAGGCCGCTGCGGCCGCGCAGGAACTTCTGGCGCTTGATGGGCGCGGCGCGGCCGTCGACATGGCAATGCATCATGTGATCGAACGCTTCTACCTCCGCGAAGCCCGCCTGCTGGACGAAGAGCGTTATCGCGATTGGTATGAAATGCTCGCCGATGATCTTTTCTATTGGATGCCGCTCCGCGAGAACCGCTTTCGGCGCGACAAGCGCGCGCCGTTCGATCCGAGTGCAATGGCTCTCTTCGACGAGCGCAAGGCCGACATCGCGCTGAGGATCGGCCGCCTTGAATCGACCATGGTATGGACTGAGGACCCGCCGACCCGGCACGTCTATCTGGTCAGCAATGTCGAGGCATTTGAGACCGGGATAGACGGCCAGTATGAAGTGCAGTCCGCCTTCATCCAATATCGCAATCGGTCGGAGCATGATGATGCGACGCTGGCAGGCCGGCGGCGCGATATCCTGCGTGCGACTGATGATGGCTTTCTGTTGGCGCGACGCCTGATTCTGCTTCCTCAGTCGATACTACTGACAAAAAATCTGTCGGCGTTCTTCTGATGGGACGGCTCGAAGGTTATGGAACGGTAGTGACGGGCGCCGGTTCAGGCATTGGTCGCGCCATCGTGCGTCGATTTCTCGCGGAAGGTGCGAACGTCGTCGCGGTCGTTCGCAAACAGGGCGATCGCGCCGGGCTTGAGGCGGATGGCGCGACCGTCGTCGTTGGCGATGTCTCAGATTATGACACAGCCGAGCGCGCGGTTGCGGCCGCGGTCGACAAGTTCGGCCGCCTGGACGCTTATGTCTCCAACGCAGGACTCTGGGACTTCCACAAGCGTGTTGAGAAGCAATCACCGGACGAACTCCGGCGGGCGTTCGACGAGATCTTCGCCGTCAACGTCCGTGCCACGCTTTACGCCGGGCGCGCCGCACTCGCGGCCTTGCGCGAGACATCCGGCACGCTGATCGCCACGGGCTCTAACGCCAGCTTCCTCGCGGGCGGTGGTGGTGCCCTCTACACTGCTTCGAAATTCGCGCTGCGCGGGCTGGTGATGCAACTTGCAAAGGAGTTCGCTCCGAACGTCCGGGTCAACGCCGTCGCGCCGGGCGCGACCGACACAGGCATTTCCGGCCCCGCCGCCCTCGGACAGCGGGAGAGGGAAATGAATGCCGATCGCGAGCGGATCGCCGCGATGACGCCCCACATGCCACTGGGCCGTGTGTCCGTCCCCGAGGATCATGTCTCACTCTACGTCCTGCTCGCGAGCCATACGGAGAGTGCCTACATCACCGGCTCAATGCTGCTGTCCGACGGCGGCTTGACGATGTCCGTCTGAGGAGAACCATGCCTACCATCACTGTTACAACCCGCACGGGCAGCACCCGACAGATTGCGGCGGAGGCTGACATCTCCCTGATGGAAGCGATCCGCGATTCAGGAATTGATGAACTTCTGGCGCTGTGTGGCGGATGCCTCTCCTGCGCGACTTGTCATGTCTATGTCGACCCCGCCTTCGCCGATCGGCTGCCTGAAATGAGCGATGACGAGAATGATCTGCTCGACAGCTCGATGGCGCGCGGCCCGCTATCGCGTCTGTCATGCCAGCTTCCGCTCCGCGAGGAACTCGATGGCTTGATCGTCACCATCGCGCCGGAGGACTGATGGAAAGCTACGATGTCCTTATAGTAGGGACCGGCCATGCTGGTGCCCAAGCCGCCATTGCACTTCGGCAAGGTGGCTTTGCCGGTTCGGTCGCCATGATCGGGGAAGAACCCGATCTGCCCTATGAACGTCCGCCGCTTTCGAAGGACTATCTCTCTGGCAACAAGAGCTTCGACCGGATGCTCCTTCGTCCCAGGGAGTTCTGGCACGATCGGAACATCACCATGCTGCTCGGGAAACGAGTCGTTTCGGTCGATGCCGAGCAGCATGAGGTAACCGATGCGACCGGCGCCACGATTGCCTATGGTCAATTGATCTGGGCAGCCGGCGGCCGCCCCCGCCGGTTGAACTGCAATGGCCACGACCTGGCCGGCGTTCATTCGGTGCGCACGCGCGCCGACGTGGATCGCTTGGTTGCGGAACTGCCCCGCGTGTCGAAAGCGGTCGTCATCGGCGGTGGCTATATCGGCCTGGAAACAGCCGCGGCACTGCGGAAAGCGGGCAAGGAGGTCGTCCTGCTTGAAGCGCAGGATCGTCTGTTGGCGCGCGTTGCGGGCCAAGAGCTAGCGCGCTTCTTCGAAGAGGCGCATCGCGGACATGGCGTGGACATTCATCTGAACGCTCAGGTTTCCGCGATAGAGGGCAGCGAAAGGATTTCGGGCGTGCGGTTGGCCGATGGGCGCGCCTTCGCTGCCGATCTTGCGATCGTTGGAATCGGAATCATCCCTGCTGTCGAACCTCTGCTTGCTGCGGGCGCCAAGGGGGACAATGGGGTCATCGTGGATGAGTGCTGCCGGACCAGCCTCACGGACGTCTGGGCGATCGGCGATTGCGCGCTCCACGAGAACAGCTTTGCCGATGGGCGAGCGATCAGGCTTGAATCCGTGCAAAATGCCAATGATCAGGCAAGCGTGGTCGCCCGGGCCATCAACGGTGCGGCGACGCCATATATTGCAGTCCCGTGGTTCTGGTCCAACCAATATGATCTCAAACTTCAGACGGTTGGATTGTCGGACGGGTTCGATCATCATGTCGTGCGCGGCGACCCGGACACCCGAAGTTTCTCAATCATATATTTCAAAGATGGACGGGTGATCGCTCTGGATTGCGTGAATCAAGTCCGCGATTATGTGCAGGGCAGACGGCTGGTGGTCGACCGGCTGACGATCGATCCCGCCATCGTCGCAAATCAGGCATCATCGTTGGATATGAAACGGCCCTGAAATTGGATGATGGTAGATAGTAGCCTTGGCTCCTGTTTGAATTTGTGAGTTGGGCAGTGATCGAACTGCGCCAACTCCGTTATCTGATTGCAGCCGCCGAGGCAGGCAGCTTCAGCCGAGCGGCGCGCAATTTGAACATCAAACAGGCAACCCTCAGCCGTCACATTCTCGAGGTAGAGAAACGGCTAGGTATGATGCTGTTCAGCCGCAAGACGCGCGGTGCAACTCTGACCGTCGACGGGGTGACCTATCTGCGAACGGCTCAGCGCATCGTGAAAGAGTTCGAGGAGTTGAACGGCTGGGTCCAGGCAACACGGAATGGCGAGGCGGGACGGCTGGCAGTGGGCTTCTACACCTCGTTCTCGGCCGGCAACTTGCGCGCGAGCCTGTGCGAGTTTGGCGAGCGCTATCCCGAGATGCGGCTGCGCGGTTTCGAACGCGACCGCGACATACTGCTGGCCGGGATCGAGAGCGGGTTGCTCGATATCGCCATCATGATGGGCGAGGCACCCTATCCGGGGTTGATGAGCCGCCCACTCTGGAGCGAGCGCATACTAGTAGCGATGCCGGAAGGCCATCCACTCGCCGCGCGTGAGCGCATCCACTGGAGCGATCTGACCGGCGAACGCTTTCTGCTGACCGAGCGAGATCCCGGTCCGGAAACCCGCAACATGCTCCTGGGGAAGGTCAGTATGCCCGGCTACACATTCGAGATCGATATGGATGACATCAGGCGGGATACCGTGCTGAGCATTATTGCGCTTGGCCGACACATTTCGATCGTCGCGGAATCAGCGCTCGGCATCCATGTACCAGATGTTGTTTTCCGCGAGGTCCACGAGACCAACGGGCACATGCGGATCGGCTTCTCGGGCTATTGGCGCGCGGACAATGAGAATCCGGTGCTGCGTCGCTTTCTTGAGTTCATAGCCGCCCGCTATTCGATGCCGTCCGTGCCTGGGCGGCTGTCACCTCCTCAGCAACCGGGAATGGAGCCGTCATGACGCAGGGAAAGACACTCATCATCGTGCTGGTTACGCTCATTATCGGGTTCGGGGCGGGTTTCGTCCTCCGTCCGGTGATCGTGCCCGTCGAGCGGACGGCGATCGTCGCCGGCCCGCCCGCCGCCGTCGCGGCGCTGGCCGCGCCACGCGGGACGCAATATTTCACGGCACATGTCGATGAAGCGCGGCAGATCGTGGCGCAATGCGCGGAAGGCTCGGTGCGGGGTGACGAGTGCGCCAATGCCGAACAGGCCGTGACCGAAGCTGAAGGTCGGGAGCGTTTCAAGAAGTTCATGGGCAACTGACGGTTGGAGAACGCGCCTTCAATTCCCCTGCGCGCGGTGCCGGCGAAAGGCCCGGTCGGTTTCCATGAAACGGGTGAGCATCGGCGCGACCAGCTTGTCGGGCGGGACCGGCGATCCCCCGGTCTCGGCCGCAAGCGCGTCGGCATAGGCGACAAGGTCGCGATGCACGGTGGCGGGCAGCTCCACGGAGAGCTTGACCGGCCGATCGTCGGCCAGCGGCCCCAGCTTCAATTTGCTCATCGTGCGCCTCCAACGGACTCCAATACGAGGTCGCGCGTAATGACCACACGCAACGGATGCCCCGGCCGGATGGTGAGCGTCGGTTGCACGTTGAGCTGCCGCCGCACGATCTGCTGACCCGTCTGATTGATGGTGTCCTGCGAACCGCGTCGTAGCGCGCGGGTCAAGTCGTCCTCGCTGTCCACGGCCAGTTCGGCGCCGACGCCGAGCAGAGTCGAGACGGCCGCGGCCTTGAGCAGATTGCCCCAATGCTGGTTCACGCGATCCTGCAAGCCGGCATACCCGCCCGCATCGGCGCCGGGCTGGCGCTCGAGAACAATCGAGCGACCGTCCGGCAATAACAGCCGATCCCATGCCAGCAGCACGCGGGTCTGTCCGGCGGCGATCTCGCTGTCGTATTCGCCTATCAGCCGCGCGCCCTGCGGGATAAGCAGGATGCGACCCGTGGGACTGTCATAGACGTTGGCCGTCACCTGAGCGGTGATCTGGCCGGGAAGGTCCGAACGGATGCCGGTGATGAGCGCGGCCGGGATGATGCTGCCGGCCTGCACGATGTTGGGCGAGGCCGGCGCAGTCAGGCGCTCGACGCTCACCGTGCGCTGGCTCGACACCTGTGCCATGAAGGCCCGCTTGGCGGCCTGGTCGCCCTGCGCGGCTTCGGCGGGCTGCGGAGCGGCGGCGTCCGGCGCTGCCAATGCGAGGTTCGGCGGGGACGGAATCGCACCGGCCCCGGCGCTGCCGCCGCCGAGGAACACGCCGCTCATGCGCGCGGCGTCACGCTCCTGCTGGGCGCGCTGGCGGGCAGCTTCTTCGGCTTGCGCACGCGGATCGGGCTGGGCGCCGACCGGCGGGACCGGGACATTCTCTCCGCGCTGCTGGGCAGAGACGATCGGGCCGCCGAGATCGCCGGGAAGCGGCGGGCCGAGTTTCGGCGCCTGGCCGTAATCGCGCGGTCCCGATGTGATGGTCTCGGAGGTGGCGCGGCTGTCGGTGCTGTAGAGTTCCTTCGCCTCCTTCTCGCCGGGCGGCTTGAGCGCGTAGATCAGCGAGCCACCGATGCCGAGGCCGGCGGCGACGCCCATGAGGGCCAGCGCCTTGCGCGAGAGCCGCATGACACGAGGCGGATCACCCCGAAGCTGAAAGGCTTGAGGGTCGGAGCGCGGCGTCTGCGGTGCAGGCGCTTCGGGCGGAGAATTGTCGGCGGGATCGGTCACGGCCGCCCCCTGCGTCCATCGTCACGCACGATGCGGACGCGCTGCTCGTTGCGCCGGTCGCCCAGGCGGAGTTCGGCAGCGGCGAACAGCCGGTCCACCACCATGTAGCGGCCCTGCACGCGGTAGTTGACCAGTTCGGCATCGCCGGCCGCGCCGGTCACGAACAGCGGCGGCATCTCGCCCTGCGAGATTCCGGCTGGGAACTCGATGAACACCTGGCGGCCATCGTCGAACGCGCGGGCAGGACGCCACGGAACGCGGTCGCCCTCGATCCGATAGCGAAAATTGAGCGCGGACAGGTCCACGCCGGTCGCCACTGGCGCGGCGTTCGTGGCCGCTGCGTTGCGGCCGTGCAAGGCGATCAGCGCGTCCTGCGGATAGGTCCACGAGACCGACGCCATGTAGGTCGAAGGTGTCGCGCGCAGTTCCAGATGGTAGGTGCGCCGGTCGGTGTTGATGACGAGGTTAGTGGCGATGCCGGGCCGGGTCGGCTTCACAAGGATATGCACTCGCGCCGTGGGGCCGGCGCCGCTCACGGTATCGCCGATCATCCAGCGCACGGTATCGCCTGCCGCGACTGGCCCTGGCCCCACGAGCTGCTCGCCCTCCTGAAGCGCGATGTCCGTCACCTGACCGGGCGCGGTATAGACCTGATAAAGCGCGCCATCGGTCCAGGGATATTGTTGGATCGCGTTGAGGAAGCCGTCACTCACCGGCTGCACGCGGGCGGCGTCATTGGCCGCGCCCACGCGGTGGCGCGGATCGGCGGGTTCGGGCGGCGGCGCGCTTTCCGCGACCGGCCTCAACTGGCCGGGGAGCGGCAGCGGCTCGGGAATCGTCACCACCTCGACCGCGCGCGGGGGTTCCGGCGCCGGGGTCGCGGCGATCTCCACTGGCGGATCGTCATAGGCGATGGCCGGCGGTTTCGCGGAGGTCGTGGCGCAGCCGGCAAGCGCGGAAGCGGAGAGAAGCAGGGCCGCCAAGGCGACGTGGCGGAAAGGCGGGCGCGTCATTGTGACAGCTCCTTTGACCAGTTGAGGGCGTTGACGAAGACGCCGAGCGGATTCTTGCGCAGGGCATCGGGTGTGCGCGGCGGTTGCACGACGATGGTGAGGATTGCTGACCAGCGTTCGGTGGTGGCGAGGCTGCCGTCCTGATAGCGGCGCTCGGTCCAGGCGACACGGAAGCTGTCGGGCGAGGCGCGGATGACGCTCGATACGTCCACGGCGACCTGGACGCGCCCGACATTGGCGAACGGGTCGTTCGCGCGCGCATAGTCGTTGAGCGCCATCGCCCCGCGATCGGTTGTGAAGTCATAGGCCCGAAGCCAGTTCTGGCGGACGATGATGGGATCGGCCGGGATCGAGCGAACCTGCTCGATGAAGCGGGCGAGATGGAACGCGATCTGGGGGTCGGTCGGACGATAGCCGGTTTCGGCCGGCGCGACGGCCTGGGCCTCGCCCAGCCGATCGACCTGAACCACCCAGGGCACGATATGCCCGCGCGTGGATTGCCAGACCAGACCGGCGGAGAGTCCACCGGACAGGGCGAGCGCGCCGAAGAAGGCGAGGCGCCAGTTCTTCGCTTGCACGCGGGCCGAGCCGATGCGGTCGTCCCAGACCTGCGCGGCGCGCTGATAGGGCGTCGTGGGTTCGGGGGTCTGGCCATAGCGGATGGTGGGACGTCGGAACATGGAGAGTCAGTCCTTCTCTTTGATGTCGGGACCGGCGCCGCCGCCTTGGCTGTCGCCGGCCTTGACCGTATGGGCGACGACGGTTGCGCCGTGGGTCATGGACTGGCGGCGTTTCATCGCGGCCGCCCATTCGGGTTGGGCGGACGGGCCGGCCAGCGCAGAAGCGCCAGCGGGCGCGGCGGCCGGGGCGGTGGGCGCAGGCCCGCCGGTGATCGTGCCGCCGGTAGCGGTAAACCCGGCACGGGCGCCCGAACGGAAGTTGGATTTCATCGCCTCGCCGCCCTTGGCGGCTGCTTTGCGCAGGGGTGAAAGGACGGCGTTCGCCGCGCTTCCCGCCGCCGCCTGGCCGACCGCGGCCATGCCGCCCGCGACAGCGCCTGTGCCACTCTTGCCGAACGAACCTAGGCTGTAGGCGCTGGTCGCACCGCCCGCCATTTGTGCGCCGCCACGCGCGGCGGCGCCGGTCATCCGTCCGGCCGCGCCGATAGCGGACCCGGCGGCTCCGACGCCAAGCCGGGCAGCGGCCGCACCGCCGACCAGCGCGCCGCCTGCCGCAAGCGCGGTTCCGGCCGCAGCGCCCGCGCCGAGCTGCGGGCCGCCCGAGACGATGCCGTTGGCGATGCCGGGGCCGAAGATGGCGAGGCCGAGCAGCGACAGCGCGGCGAGCGCGATTGCCATGACCTGATTGATGTCCGGCGCGACACCAAGGTTCGCGCCGGTGAACTGGCTGAACAGCGTCGTGCCGATGCCGGTGATGACGGCGAGGACCAGCACCTTGATGCCGGTCGAGACGACATGGCCCAACACGCGCTCGGCCATGAAGGCGGTCCTGTTGAAGAACGCGAACGGCAGCAGCACGAAGCCGGCGAGCGTCACCAGCTTGAACTCGATCAGCGTGATGAAGACCTGCACCGCGATGATGAAGAAGGCGAGCACCACGATCACCCAGGCGAGCAGCAGCACGAGGATCAGCGCGAGGTTCGAGAATACGGCCCACAGGTTGGAAAATTGGCCCGCCGCGTCCATCAGCGGCTTGCCGGCTTCGAGTCCCTTCGCGGCGATCATGCCGGGCTTCATGAAATCGGCGATCGACATCGCGCCGCCGCTGGCCTGGAGACCGAGGCCGGCGAAGCTCTCGAAGACGATGGTGGCCAGCGTCGAGAAGTTGCCGATGATGAAAGCGAAGGTGCCGATATAGAGCGTCTTCTTGACGAGGCGCTGAAGCACGTCCTCATCCGCGCCCCAGGTCCAGAACAGGCCAGCCAGCGTTACGTCGATGGCGATCAGCGTGGTCGAGAGGAACGCGACCTCACCGCCGAGCAGCCCGAACCCGCTGTCGATGTAGCTGGTGAAGACATTGAGGAAGGTGTCGATGACGCCGGTGTCGTTCATGGTGTGACGCTTTCGGCCCTGTCGGCATCAGCGAACGGCGCGGTTTCCTTTCCGGGCGTATCAGTATGCGTTACGTCGCTCGCCCGGTCGTCATCGTCGACCTGTTCGGACAAGGGAGCGGGATCCTCCTGAAGGAAGAAGCGGCGGCGGTTTGCGGCCCATGCCGCCTCGCAACCGCTATCGGGCATGGTCAGCGTGGCGCAGCGGTCGAGTTCGCGCGCGAGCCGGTCCCTGCCGCCTTCCGCCGGCACGGCGAGACGCGCTGCGGGTGCGGGTGCGCTGGGCCGGGTGACGGCGACGATCGCCACCGTCATCATCAGACCGGCCAGCGCCGCAATGCCCGCTATCTTTCCCGTGCGTGACATGGGCACGTCTAGTTGCCCATGAAGTGGCGGAATCGCTCGCGCCCTTCGGCTTCTTCGGCCGCCTGGCGGGCGGATTGCAGAGCCTGCGCCCGGCCCTGTGCCGCAACGGCGGCGGTAAGGTCGGCGAGCTGCTGCGATTGCAGGGCGAGAAGCTGATTGCCCGCCTGCGCCGCCTGAAGGGCGCCAGTGGCGGACTGGCTGGCCGAGACCAGGCCATCCATCGTCGAGCGCGCACCGTCGATATTGCCGACGACGCCGGCCTGCACCCTCAGCGCGTCTTCGAACGCGCCGACGCTATCCTCCCAGCGGGCATTGGCGTTTGCGACCATCTGCGCATGATCGCCGGTCAGCGCCGCGCCCTTGTAGCGGTCGGTGAACGCCTGCTGGACGTTCTGGACATCGTAGGCGATGCGCTGCGCTTCGGAGAGAAGCTGCTGGGTGCGCTGCACCTGCTGTTGCAACTGCTGGAGCGAGCTGAACGGCAGCGAGGTCAGATTGCGCGCCTCGTTGATGAGCGAGGTCGCCTGGTTCTGGATTTGCTGAATCTGGTTGTTGATCTGCTGGAGCGACCGGGCGGCCGTCAGCACGTTCTGCGCGTAATTCGTCGGGTCATAGACGATGCCGCCGAACTGAGCGTGAGCCGGCGTCGTGGCAGTGATGCCGATCATGCTCGACGTGGCGATAGCGCCGGCCAACACGGCGCGGCGTAGAATGGAGGGCTTCATGGTTCGATGTCCTTCAAGGCAAGGGGAAGCTGGCCGATATCTTCCCGGCGGCCGGCCAGCGGATCGGGTTGGGGTTCGGGAAGAAGCTCGACCGCCCAAGCGCAGCCGCGATGCCGCAGCCATTCGGCGGCGAACGCGGATTGCCCGTAGGCTTCGATGATCTCGGCGATGCGGAGCTGGTCGGCCCTGGCCGAGGCGGCGGCGAAGGCCAGCGCGACCTCGCCCAGCCCCAGCTCGAACAGCCGGTTGCCGCGTCGTGACTGGCAGTAATAGTCGCGCTTGGGCGTCGCCCGGCTGAGAATTTCAACCTGGCGGGCGTTGAGTCCGAACCGTTCGTAGATGGCCGCGATCTGCGGTTCTGCGGCGCGCTCGTTGGGCAGGAATATCCGCATCGGGCAGGATTCGATGATGGCCGGCGCGATGGCGCTGGTCTCGATGTCGGCGAGGCTCTGTGTGGCGAAGACCACGCTGGCGTTCTTCTTGCGCAACGTCTTCAGCCACTCACGAAGCTGCGCAGCGAAGTCCGGGCTGTCGAGCACAAGCCAGCCCTCGTCGATGATGATGAGGGTGGGCGATCCATCCAGTCGCCCCTCGATCCGGTGGAACAGGTAGGACAACACGGCGGCGGCCGATCCGGCGCCGACCAGGCCCTCGGTCTCGAACGCCTGCACATGGGCTTCGCCGAGCCTTTCGGCCTCGGCGTCGAGCAGCCGGCCCCACGGCCCGCCGATGCAATAAGGGGCAATAGCCTGCTTGAGCTGCTGGCTCTGGAGCAGCACGGCGAGGCCGGTCAGCGTGCGTTCCGATACGGGCGCGCTGGCGAGCGAGCCGAGGGCCGACCACAGATGCTCCTTGGCCTGCGGATCGACCACGACACTTTCGGAAGCCAGGATCGCCGCCAGCCATTCCGCGGCCCAGGCGCGCTCGGCGGGATCGTCGATATGGGCGAGCGGCTGGAGCTGGACGCCTGTCTCCGCCTCGTCGGCCAACATGCCGCCCAAGTCCTGCCAGTCCCCGCCCATGCCGATCGCCGCGGCGCGGATGCTGCCGCCGAAGTCGAAGGCGAAGACCTGGGAGCCCTCATAGCGGCGGAACTGCATCGCCATCAGCGCGAGCAGCACCGACTTGCCGGCGCCGGTCGGCCCGACGATCAGCGTGTGGCCGACATCGCCGACATGAAGGGAAAACCGGAACGGGGTCGAGCCTTCGGTCTTGCCGTAAAGCAAGGGGGGAGCGCCGAAATGCTCGTCCCGTTCCGGCCCCGCCCATACTGCTGACAGAGGGATCAAGTGGGCGAGATTGATGGTGGAGATCGGGGGCTGGCGGACGTTGGCATAGGTGTGGCCGGGTAGACTCCCCAGCCAAGCCTCGATCGCGTTCATGCCTTCGGGGATGACGGTGAAGTCGCGGCCCTGGACGACCTTCTCGACCAGCCGCAGTTTCTCGGCGGCGATGGCGGGATCGCGGTCCCATACCGTCACCGTGGCGGTGACATAGGCCATGCCGGCATAGTCGGCGCCCAGCTCCTGCAGGGCGGTGTCGGCGTCTGCGGCCTTGTTTGAGGCGTCGCTGTCGAGCAGCGTGGACGCCTCGTTGGTCATCACCTCCTTCAAGATCGCTGCGACGGACTTGCGCTTGGCGAACCACTGGCGACGAATACGGGTGAGCAGCTTGGTCGCGTCGGTCTTGTCGAGCATGATCGCGCGGGTGGACCAGCGATACTCGAAGGCCAGCCGGTTCAGCTCGTCGAGCAGGCCGGGAAAGGTGACGCTGGGAAATCCGACGATGGTGAGCGTGCGGAGATGATGGTCGCCCAGGCGCGGTTCCAGCCCGCCGGTCAGCGGCTCGTCGGCCAGCAGCGCGTCGAGGTGCATCGGCGTCTCGGGCACGCGGACGCGCTGGCGCCGGGTCGAGATCGTGCTGTGCAGGTAGGTCAGTGTTTCGGCGTCATCGAGCCAGCGGACCTCGGGCACGAAACCCTCGACCAGATTGAGAACGCGGTCGCTGCGATCGGTGAAGCCGGCCAGCATCTCCCACGGATCGACGCCGGTGCTGGACCGGCCCTCGTAGAGCCAGGTTTCGGCCCGCGCCGCTTCCTCGGCCGGCGGCAGCCACAGCAGCGTCAGGTAGTAGGCGCTCTCGAAATGCGCGCCGTCCTCGCGGAACTGCTCGCGCCGCTCCATATCGACCAGTGCGGAGACCGGATCGGGGAACTCGGATTCCGGGTAGTCGAGCGCGGGCGTGCGCTGCGCCTCGACAAAGATCGCCCAGCCCGATCCCAGACGGCGCAGCGCGTTGTTCAGCCGCGCCGTGGTGGCGACCAGCTCGGCGGGCGTCGCGGAATCAAGGTCCGGTCCCCGGAAACGGGCGGTGCGCTGAAACGAGCCGTCCTTGTTCAGAACGACACCTTCGCCGACCAGCGCGGCCCAGGGCAGGAAGTCGGCGAGGTGCGCCGCTTGCCCACGATATTCGCGCAAGCTCATCATGGCCGCATCCATGCTGGGTAGCGGAGATGGCGCCGGGCCACGTCCACGAATTGCGGATCGCGCCGCGCAGCCCAGACGGACAGCGCATGGCCGATCGCCCATATGACCAGGCCGGCGATCCAGAGACGCAGGCCCAGCCCGATCGCGCCCGCCAGCGTCCCGTTGACGATGGCGAGCGAACGCGGGGCGCCGCCGAGCAGGATCGGCTCGGTCAGCGCCCGATGAACCGGGGCGAAATAGCCAGGGATCGGCTCGCCGGAGTCCATCAGACCAGCGCCCCGCCGCCGAAGCTGAAGAAGCTCAGGAAGAAGGAACTGGCCGCGAACGCGATCGACAGGCCGAACACGATCTGGATCAGCCGGCGGAAGCCGCCCGACGTGTCGCCGAACGCGAGCGTCAGGCCGGTTACGATGATGATGATGACCGCCACGATTTTCGCCACCGGCCCCTCGATGCTTTCGAGGATCGACTGGAGCGGCGCTTCCCACGGCATCGACGATCCGCCGGCATGGGCGGGAGCCGAGATGGTCAGCGCGATCACGCTGGCGGTGGCGGCGAGCATGGCGCGGCGTGCGCCATGCCGAAGGGCATGGATCATGGTGCGTCTCCGAGGTTGGGGGGTGCGAGAGGGGTCAGGCGGTAATCGCCGGTCGCGGCGTCGATCCCCTCGACGTGGGCCAGCTCGGCGAGGCGGCGGCCGTGCCCGTCGCGGACCAGCACGGCGATCAGGTCGATGGTCTCGGCCAGCAGCGCGCGCGGGACCGTGACGACGGCCTCCTGGATGAGCTGCTCCATGCGGCGGAGCGCCCCGAGCGCCGTTCCGGCGTGGATGGTGCCGATGCCGCCCGGATGGCCCGTGCCCCAGGCTTTGAGGAGATCGAGCGCCTCTGCGCCGCGCACCTCGCCGATGGGGATGCGATCAGGGCGCAAGCGCAGTGAGGACCGGACGAGATCGGACAGCGAGACGACGCCATCCTTCGTCCGCATGGCGACGAGGTTGGGCGCGGCGCATTGCAGCTCGCGCGTGTCTTCGATCAGGACGATGCGGTCGGTGGTCTTGGCGACTTCGGCCAGCAGCGCGTTGACTAGCGTGGTCTTGCCGCTGCCGGTGCCGCCAGCGATCAGGATGTTGGCGCGAGTGTCGACGCCATTGCGTAGCGCGGCGGCCTCGATCGCCGACATGATCCCGGCTGCCGCATAGTCGTCGAGCGTGAACACGGCGACAGCGGGCTTGCGGATCGCGAAGGCAGGCGCCGCCACCACGGGCGGCAGTAGGCCCTCGAACCGCTCGCCCCCTTCCGGCAGCTCGGCCGAGACGCGCGGGCTACGGGCATGGACCTCGACGCCGACATGGTGCGCGACCAGGCGAACGATGCGTTCGCCGTCCGCCGCAGCCAGCGTCAGGCCGGTGTCGGAAATCCCTTCGCCCAGCCGATCGACCCATAGCCGGCCGTCCGGGTTCAACATCACCTCGACAACGGCGGGGTCATCCAGCCAGGTCGCGATCGACGGCCCCAGCGCCGTGCGCAGCATCCGCGCGCCGCGTGTCTTCGCCTCGGAACGGATCGGATGGATGGTCAAGAAGAGGCCCCTGAATTGGGCCGGGCGAACCGCCGCCCGGCGTCAGGGACACATCAAGAGAGACAGGAAAGAGCAGGATTCAACAAGTAAATGCGGTCGTCGTAGGCTGGCGAAGAAAGACAGGGAGCAGCGTAGTCCGCTCATTCTTCCTGGGCTGGAAAGTCCTCGCTGATTTCCTGTCTGACCTTCGGACCCTTCGCGAGTCGGCGGCCAAGCGCCTCCATGAAAGCGTCGTAGCGATCACCGCCCTGGCGGCGCATGGCGGCCCGCTCCCCTTCGGGCGGCGGCGGCGTGTTCGACAGCCAGAAGCGGACGAACATCGCGATCATCTCGACGCCGATCCCCACGTCGCGCTCCAGCCGGGTCATGCGCCGGTCCAGCCGGTCGAGGCGCTTGGAGATGGCCGCTTCGCGCTGCTCGTCGGCATCGGGCGACAGGAAGGACGCGATGGCGGCCTCCGCGATCAGCGAGCGGGATTGGCCGCGCCGATCGGCATAGGCGTCAAGCGCGCGCTTGAGGTCCGGTTCGAGATAGACGGACAAAGGTGACTTGGTGGTCATAGCTCGATCCCGTCGCCGGGATCGAGCGATGCCTGCCGGGCCAGCCGCTGCGTCTGACGGCGCACCGCCGCTTGCCGTGCCGCGTCGGCATCGGGTTCGGGCTCGTCCAGCTCGAACTCATTGGTGGAAACGGGCATGGGCGCCGGCGCGATGTCGATATGACGTTCCATCTCCGGTTCGCGGCGCAGGTCCGCGTTCGCGGCATCGTCCGCCGCACTAGCCTTCTTGGCGGCCTTTTTCTTCTTCGGCTTTTTCGGCGCATCATGCTCGATCGGTTCGGGCATCGGCGGGGCCTCGATCGGTAGCAAGCCGCTCCAGTCGTCCGGGCGCGGCGGGCCTCCCCCGACATTCCTATCCGGCGGCGACAGCACGCGCTGCGTGAACCGCCGATCCTTGAAATACCGGACCTTCTTCGCTCGGATCGGCGGGATGCCAGCGACCATGACGATCTCGTCGTCGGGCGGGAGCTGCATGATCTCGCCGGGGGTGAGGAGCTGGCGGGCGGTTTCGGAGCGCGACACCATCAAATGCCCGAGCCAGGGCGAGAGGCGATGCCCGGCGTAGTTCTTCATCGCCCGCATCTCGGTCGCAGTGCCGAGCGCGTCCGATATGCGCTTGGCGGTGCGCTCGTCATTGGTGGCGAAGCTCACCCTGACATGGCAGTTGTCGAGGATCGCGTTGTTCGGCCCGTATGCCTTTTCGATCTGGTTGAGCGATTGCGCGATCAGGAAGCTCTGGATGCCGTAGCCCGCCATGAACGCCAGCGCGCTCTCGAAGAAGTCCAGCCGCCCCAGCGCGGGAAACTCGTCCAGCATCAACAGGAGGCGATGGCGCGACTGCCGCGCCTTCAAGTCCTCGGTCAAGCGGCGCCCGATCTGGTTAAGGATGAGGCGAATGAGCGGCTTGGTGCGCGAGATGTCGGATGGTGGCACGACGAGATAAAGCGTCACCGGCCGCTCGCCCTCGACGAGATCCGCTATGCGCCACTCGCAGGTGCGCGTGACCTGCGCGACGACGGGATCGCGATAGAGGCCGAGGAACGACATGGCGGTGCTCAGGACGCCCGACCGCTCGTTGGCCGATTTGTTGAGCAGCTCGCGGGCCGCGCTGGCAACGACGGGATGGACGCCGGCCTCGCCAAGATGCGGCGTGGTCATCATGGCGCGCAGCGTGGACTCTATAGGCTGGCGCGGATCGGACAGGAAGGCGGCGACACCCGCGAGCGTCTTGTTCTCGCCGGCATAAAGGACATGGAGGATCGCGCCGACCAGAAGGGCGTGGCTCGTCTTCTCCCAATGGTTGCGCTTTTCTAGGCTGCCTTCGGGATCGACCAGCACGTCGGCGACATTCTGCACGTCGCGCACTTCCCAGGCGCCCTTGCGGATTTCGAGCAGGGGATTGTAGGCGGCTGAAGCGGCGTTGGTCGGATCGAACAGCAGCACTCGCGCGTGCAGGGCGCGAAAGCCGGCCGTGAGCTGCCAATTCTCGCCCTTGATGTCATGAACGATCGCCGAGCCGGGCCAGGTCAGCAGCGTGGGCACGACGAGGCCAACGCCCTTGCCCGACCGTGTGGGCGCGAAGCACAGCACATGCTCGGGACCGTCATGCCGCAGATAGTCGCGCCCGAGCCGCCCGAGCATGATGCCGTTCGGTCCAAGCAGCCCGGCGGCGCTCACTTCCCTGCGCGTCGCCCAGCGCGCCGAGCCGTAGGTCTGGGCGTTCTTAAGTTCGCGCACGCGCCAGACCGACATGCCGATGGCGACGACGATCGCGGCGAACCCGCCCGACACGGCGATGAACGCCCCGGTCTGGAATATCTCGGGCGCATAGGCATCGAACGAAAACCACCACCAGAAGAAGGCCGGCGGCGGAAAGACAGGCCGATCGCCCAGCATGAACCAGGGCGCCCCAAGCTCAGGCTGATAGGCGAGCGCCGCGGCGGTCCATTGGGTCGCCGTCCATATGGCAGCGAGCACGATCAGGAAGACCGTGATGACCTGACCCCAAAGGATTTTGGTCGCGGACATTCTTCGACTCTCCAAAGCTAGGGAGATCGAAACATACGCGCGATTTTTTCAAGCGCTCGTTGTGCGTATCGAAGCTTGGCGTAGAAATACAGGGAATAGCGTATGTGATATAATCAGTGACGCGGCGATCAGCGCGTCAGAACCCCGTCCTTCTTTATACGTTTAGCGATCTTGGTGCAGGCGGCAGCGACTTGAGATTGAAGATGAGCACCACCCTTGAACGCTACATAGTTGAGTCCGAAAACGTCACTTGGCAGCTTCAGATTACGACCTGTTTCACTCATCAAGAAAGCCCGGTCCAAACCAAGCCTGCCGATTGCCAAGCCAAACTCAAATGTAACATTGTCGCGCGGCGCCGTTTTGGATTTCCGACGACTAATCACCACATCGTCCGCACTCGCGATTGCAATCGCAAAATCGACGCCATCGAGTGCATTCAAAAGGTCCGGCACCGGATAGCTGGAGATTGCAAAAATCTTGTCCCAAGATTCCACGATGATGTCGTCGCTGGACAGGTTGATCAAAACCTCACCCATGACCTCCCTGGCTTCGCTCGACGAGAAAATTAGGACGCGCGGAATGTCGTTGCAGGGTTTGAAAGATGCGTTTCGCTCGACCAATCGTGTGACACTCTGTTCGTTCATAGCTTTCCAGAAGCCAGCATGATCATCAGCAATCCGCCGAAAATCTTCCAAGCCGACCTTCAGCACCGCATTGGGTTCAAGCGCAATGAGTGTGGCCGAGCGATGGATTGTTGGTCGCGACGCTACAAAATCCCCAACCAGGTCGCCTTCTCCGCGAGAGCCCTTGTTGGCATTGCCCTTGAGCTGGATGTCGAAGCGACCCGCCAGGATAAAATAGACGTCGGTGTCTTCCGCACCCTCCGTGACAAGCGGTTTTCCTTTGTCAATTTCCTCCACCGTGCCCGCCGCGATGAACGCATCGACGAGTTCGCGTGCATTCAGCAGCGTTTTTTGCCGGCGCATTGTATCCACCAGCAGCGATTTACTGCCCGGACCCTCAAAGCGTTCCTTCATGCAGCCCTCCGTTCGAGATCCTGTGGCGTTGCGCTATCCTGGCGCTGTGGTGCATCGGCGGCTACCTTGAGAGGGCATTCGTCGAGTGTTCCGCAACAAGCCTGGCCACTTAGACTGTTCCAGAAGCTGCGCTCCTCCGTCCGCCAGTGCACTAGTGCGCGGACCAGATCGACGGCCGCTTGAGCATGATCGTGACATCCTCGCATAGCGATTGCTGGGCGTCCGACCCGGTGATCACAGACGCAAGGTTGGCGCATGTTCACCAGTCGAGGATGATCGCACCACACGCGCAGCAATCGCCGTTCGTCCAATGAAAGCGTAATAGCGGGGCCATTGCTCGCGCTCCGGCCAATTGGTTCGGACACAGTCAGCCGCCCCCATTGGAGCGCTGTCGCGAAGGTCTCGCCAAGTTTTGCGGCACTGATTTCAGCTATACGCTGAAACGGCGCAGCCGCACCGTGCGCCCAAGTGTGCCGATCTGGCCAGCGCCGGAGACGCGTTGCACGCTCCTGTAGCCGAAAGAACTGGATGACCTTTCCCCACCACAGCGTCGCACTTGAGTCATCGATCACGGATTTGCTTTCGTGACCGCTCCAGCCAAGGCAGAAGCTGGCGTCGCTATTGATGTGCCGTTCGGGACAATAGGCTGGTAAATGCTCGGGGGTTGGTTCGCGCGCCCATAATTCGTCGCCGTGGACGGTGACGGCAAGTCGGCGTTCGACTTTGCGGCCGTCCAGGAGGGTCACTGTCAACCGGAACTCTGCGGCTTGCTCGCTGACCCGGACGAGTGCAGCATCATGAGCCGGCGCCTGCGGGATAATCAGAGCGAGGGCGCGCGCAGGCATCACGATCAGCAGCGCTCGCAATACGGCTTGATCACGACAGCGGCCGATGCAGCGATGGCTGGTGGGGCATGAGCATAAGCTGCTTGCCGCGCCGCCTTAGCAGTCTGATCCTTGTCGGCCAGAGCTTCGACGGCCTCCGTGTAGTCGAGGTCGGCAACAATCCTTTTCGACCCGAATAGGTCGCGCACCGCTTGGCTGCCGGCATCGCTGGCGAGTGAGCCGATTGCCGTTTCATTGCCCTCGCAGCGGCGTTGTTCTCTCTCGGACGTCAACACCCCTCGGCTTACCGAGACTCGGACTCTGTCGCCCTTCAAGCCGAGGCGAGACACCGTCATAGGTCCAAATTCGAAACCAATCGCGAGGCCAAGCCCTTCGATGTCGACCCCTCCCGCTTCGAGCTTTTCCAAGGCGAGATTGAAGCTCGACCTGAGCGCACCTGCACAAAGCACAGCGTCGCTCACAGACGCCTCGTCGTCGGTTGTATGGGCAGTTCCCTCGCACATCAGGCCATGAACGCAGTCTCCGATAAAGCGGATTCGGCGACCATCGAATTCCTTGGACAGCACCCGGTCAAGCTCTGCACGAATGACATGCAATGCTTGAACAATCTGTTGGGGGTTATCATCGATGTGGCGCGCGACGTAGTCGGAGAAACCATCGAGATCGGCGAAAATAGAGATTGCTTCCTGGCGCCGCGAATTACCGGGGGTCAGAGCGGTAATATCCAGTGTGCGCAAAGGCGGTGTGTGGCGCGCAAAGGCGAATGACCCGATCGGATTTACCTCAAGGTCATCGCGCCATTGTTTGACGATATCATCGGCTGTCACGCTGAGAGCAGCCACGTCCTCGCTGGCCTCGATTTCCGCGGGGGTCAACGCCGTCATCTCCGGCGAAGCGCAGCTTTCAAGGCCGATTGCTTGCCGAGCGTTATTTGTAAGGTAGATTCCGGCACGCTTCGATCTTGCAGCAAACTTGGCAGCGACATTGGCTGGACAGCCGAGAAAAAGCGGTTCGCGTCCCCCTCGACGGCCGTTGTTTACCGCCAATGCTTCGCCAGAATCGATCCCGATCCGCACCTTGGCGTCAGGAATGTGCGCGTCGTCGTCTCCGGTCTCATCAAGAACGTCAGTGATCAACTGCGCAATCGCCACCGCCCGGTGGACCCGATCGGCCTCGCTAGTTTCCTCACCGTCATAGGGCTTGGTAACCAAGCCATGCAGGCGTTGATTGGCAAAATCGACCCGGCGCGCGTCACACTTTGCAAGAACACGCGCGACTGCCCGAAAATGCATGTTGAGGAAGCGCAAGGTTCGCTTGTGGCAGGTTTCACCTTCCTGGTCGGTTACATGCAGCATTTCTTCAAGGTTCGTAATATCGGCGTAAATATGGACGCCTTGCACCCGATAAGCAGCGCTTACCGGAATATTTTCCAAGGAAAGTTCACGCGCATAGGTTTTGATTGTAACGACCGAAACGTCATCCAGCTTGGATTCGATATGATCCGCCGCGCGCTTGTGATTCCATACATGGGGCATTGCTTAACTCCCTGCACATTCGATGCCCGAAATTTCTCGTAGCGCCGGGAGCATCGACCGGCCGGGACGCGTTTCCAGACCTACTTCTTGTTCGGCCGCTGGGTCAGCGCGGACCCCGCCGCAGTCTTGGCAGCCTTGCTTGCCTTGGAATCACGGAGCACTTTCGAGGCGGCTGAAGCGGCCTTCTTGCTGGTGACTTCAGAGTTTCGGCGACGTGCCATGATAACGATCTCCTTCTATCCGGCTTGACGAATCTTCCGATTCGTCGTAGGAAAAACTACGATTTCGTAGGTAGATGGGCCAAAAAAAATCGCTATGGAAATGGCGTCCCTATCTACGATTTCGTAGTTATACACTGATTAAGGACGTAGAGTCAAGAATGACGGAACCGGCGAACCTCTTTGGCGAGCGGCTAATAGTAGCTCGCGAGAAACGTGGTCTCAGTCAAACGGATTTGGCCAAGCTGGCGGGCCTGCAACCCGCCGCGATTGGACATTTTGAACGTGACCGACGGAAGCCTTCCTTCGCCAATGTGCGGGCGCTTGCTAAAGCACTCAATGTAGCATCTGACTATCTCTTAGGTCGGTCCGCAAGCATGGAAGGTGCCACGACGGCATTTCGTGGTGAGGACAATCTCTCACACGCCGATCGTGAACATATCCAGATGATGATAGACCTGATGAACAAGAGGAAGGGAGCGACGGGAGAATGAGCAAGTTCCGGCTTTCCTGGGCACGGCAGTGCGGTGAGCGGAAGGCCAAGGAACATGGCTTTGAGGCATTTCCTATCGATCCATTTCAGATCGCGGTAAGCGAGGACATTATTGTCGAACCCAAGGCACCCGACCAGGTTGGCGTCAGTGGAGGCATCATATTTGGTGATGCAGGAGTTGGTATTTTCTATGCCACAAACATAAAAAGCGATGGATTTCAAAGATTTACAGTAGCCCATGAGCTAGGCCACTATTTCCTTGAGGGGCACCCGGAAGAAATCCTGAAGTCTTCTCCGTTTCACGTCTCGCGCGCTGGCTTTAGTCAAGGTGGCAGTTCGATAGAGATTGAAGCTGATCATTTTGCGTCGGGGCTGTTGCTTCCGACTCGACTTGTTTCACGAGAGCTTCAACGTGAAAGAATTGGCTTACAGGGAATTGAGAATCTTGCCGATCTCTCTCGATGCTCTTTGACCGCATCAGCCATTCGTTCTGCGGAATGTAGCCCCTATCCGATGGCCGTGATCGTCAGTAGTGGCGCTTCGATCAACTACGGCTTCATGTCGGACGGGTTCAAGCGGCTTGGCCGTTTGACCTATCCAAGAAAAGGAAGCGCACTGCCGGCCAGCACAACGCGCAACTTCAACGCTGATGCTACGAATGTTGCGTCAGGCAGAAGGGAATGCGGTCAAACGTCGATTGCGGACTGGTTTGATGGTCCCAAGGGCATCCATTTGGACGAAGAGGTAATTGGGCTCGGGAGCTACGGTCTTACATTGACGGTGTTGTCGAGTGAGGATCTTCCTGACGATCCCGATGAGGAAGAAGACGAAGAGGCAGTGCTGATTGAGCAATATACTCCGCGTTTCGCTTACGGCAGATAAACGCTGTCAGGTGGCTTTCGGCCGATCGCTCTATTTATAAAGACAGTCCCCGGCCGCGCCCAAATGACCAATCGACGCCGCCATTGCTCCGCATGACGCCGGAGATGTGCTTGCCGATCTGGCGGTCGAGCGAAGGGGACCAGGGCACGAGCTGGAAGCTCAACCCGTTGTCGATCATGGCGAAGCGGCCAGAGGCGAGCGTGAGGCGCTGGCGCAGCGTGCCCGCAACATATTCGCCGGCCTTGGACGGCGCGTGCGGCAAGCCGATCTCGGCCGACAAGTCCTTGGCGGCTGCGTCCAGCTCGCGCCGCCTGAGCGTGTCGAGCAGATTGCGCGCGAAGATGACGCGCTGGCCTTGCCGCCGCGCGAACCCTTCGTCGGCGAGATGCTCGGCGCGCGCTTCCATTGCGGCACGCACCTCGGTCCCGAAACCGCCGCCAAGGTCACGGCCATCGCTCGAAAGGTTACGGCGGTCGAGCCATGTGGCCCCCGGCGCGTGGACCTGCGCGGACAAATCCGCGTCCGAGCGCACGGCGAGCGCCACCCGCTGCCGCCCCTTGCGGTCCTCGAAATGGCGCAGCTCGACGATCGCGCCGGGCTTGCAATCGCCGGTCGCCTCGATGTCGGAAAAGCGGACGTGGTGGGTGCGTCCGTCGATCCCGTCCACGATCGCATAGGCGCCCCCGGTCAGCTCGTCGTGCAGCCCGCGATCGACCAGCCTGCCGATAACGGGCTGGGCGGGATCGGCGTCGAGAACATAGCTGGCGGCGCCCCGGTCGATGCCACGATCGGTCATCGCTTTGTGCATCCGCTTGATAATGTCGTCGCGCTCGCCCAGCTCGCGCAGCGCCGCCTGGGCATCGCCCGCTAGCGTCCACTGGCCGGGCGCGATCTCGCTGGCGAGGCCGAGCCGCTCCAGCTTGCGCAGCCGGCCCATCCTCAGCGCATGATCGCCGTCCGGCCGCACGCCGGGCTCGGGCGCCATGTCGATCAACCCGTCGCGCTGCATGGTCCGCGACAGATCGCGGTCGATCTCGGTCCAGCGTTCGGCCTCGACCTGCCGCTCCAGCGATTGCCGGATGTCGAGGTCGCTGCGCAGCCCGAGTTCCTGGGTAACGATCGCGCGGGCCTGCGCCCGCATCCCTTCGCGGATATAGTCGCGCGAGATGACGAGATTCTGCCCGTCCTCGCCGACGCCGCGCACGATAATGTGGACGTGCGGATTATCGGTGTTCCAATGCTCGACCGCGCGCCAGTCGAGGCGCGTGCCGAGGTCCGCTTCCATCCGCGTCATCAGCTCGCGGGTGAAGCCCTTGAGGTCGCGCATCTGGTCCGCGTCCTCAGGGGACACGATGAAGCGGAAATGATGCCGGTCGTCCTCGCAGCGCGCGGCGAACTCATTGCGATCGAGTCCGTCCGCTTCGGCGCCGAACAGCACGCCCCGCTCGCCGTCGCGGGTGACGCCATCGCGTTGCAGATAATTGAGATGGGCGGCGAGCGAGGCCCGGCCGCCATGCCGAACCACGCGCGCCTTGACGATAACCTGGCGCGATCGGTGGCCGAGCCGGTGGGTCGCGCGCACGCTCGCCACCCGGCCACGCCCGAAGGTCGAGCGGCCCGGCGCGACGATCCGGCCCCGTCGCGAAACATGACCGCCGGCACGCTGGGCGGCGGCGAGCGCCTGGGTGATGATCGGCAGCGCCCGCTGACTACCCCGCGAGCGGATACGGCCTGGCCGAACGCGGAAATCGTCGTCGCGGCTCATGGCACGACGCGCCGCAATGTGCGGCAAACCCTGCTGCCTGCTGATGTCCGGCGCTCGCCGCACATTGCGCGGTTTCCGCGCACATTGCGCAGCAATGCCCAAAAGCCTTGAGAATCAAGGCCACAACCGGGGCAAAATGGCTTCGCACATTGCCGCCCTTTATCTTGCCCTCGACCTTCCCCCTTCAAGAAGTCAGCCCTTCCCTCTTCCGGCGCTGCGAAAGGCTGCGAGTGAAAACGCCAGAGCGCGCGCGAGCTGCTCATTGCGGCGGCGGCCCGGAAAGCGGCACGAACAGGTCGTTGGAAGGCGGGGGAGCATCGGTCATCGCAAGCTCCACGCCGTCTTCGGTCGGCCGCTCCGGTTGCGCGTCAGACGCCGCGCGGCCGGCGGATGACGGCGCTATCGAAACCGCGGCGGGCCGCACCGCGAATAGCGCGGCATGGCGCCATGCGAAAGGATCGGGCGGCGGCGTGGCGGCAAGTCGGGTGTCGCCCGCGCTGCCGCTGATCGACGCCAGCTTTGCAAGATAGGCGCGCGTCTCGGCGGGCAGTGGACGGCCACGCGACAGATGCTCGTCATAGCGGCCCGGCCCCGCATTGTAGGAGGCCAGCATCGCCGTCACGTTGCCGTAGCGGTCGTGCATCTCGCGCAGATAGGCCGCGCCCGCCATGATATTGTCGCGCGGATCGAGCGGGTCCGACCCGAGGCGATGGCGCACCCGCAGGCCGGCCCAGGTGCCGGGCATGATCTGCATCAGGCCCATCGCCCCGGCCGTCGAGATGGCGCGGACATCGCCGTTGCTCTCGACGCGCATGACGGCCCATATCCAGTGTTCGGGGATGCCGAAACGCTGCGCCGCCTCGGCAACATGGCCGGCGTAGGGATGGCGCGCGACCGACCGCTCGGCTGGCGCGTCCTGCGCCAGCGCGGCGACGGGCGCAGCGCCCAGCGCGACCAGCACCAAGACCGCGAGCAGCGCGGCCGGCCCGCCCCCGCTCCGCCGCCAGCCTGCCAGCGTGCTCGCTCCGGCAAAGGGTGCGCGCGATGCGCCGGCCGGCGGCCGCCCTTGACCTTCGCTGCGCGCGCTGGCCGGCCTGCGACCGAGCGGGACGGAGGGATGAGACGGTTTTCCCGCGAACAGAGGGATGACCGGGACTGTCACCGATCAGCTCCGGTCATCGCGCGGCCGTGGACGTTTCCAGGACAGCCGCAGCTTCCGTCCCTCGTCATCGGCGCGGAACAGCACCGGCCGGAACGGCGCCCCAAAGAGCGGGCTGTCGATCTCCAGGGCGACGTAATCACCGGCGCGTTCGCCGACCCGTTTCCAGCCGCCGCCGACATCGGCGCCGTCCTCGTCGTCGAGGTGGACGCGATAGTCGGGCGCGTTCTCGGCATCGCTCCGATCGAGGGCGACAAGCACGATCGCCTCGTTAATGCCGAACAGCCGGACACGGCCGGCATAGCCGTTGGCGGTGGGTTCAAAGATATTCGTCGGCATGGCCGATCTCCTTGGCTTCGGGGGTGGAAGGCGGTGCGGACGGCGCGCGCAGATAGAGCGGCGTGGCGCGTCCGATGACGGCGGAGGCCGGCAGCGGGCCGAAATAGCGGCCGTCCAGACTGTCGGGATGGGCGGGATTGAGCAGCAGCAGTTCGCCCGTTCGCAGCGTGCGGCAACCTTGCCAGACAGGCAGCGGACGGCCCTGGCCGTCACGCGCGCGGGCAATGGCGACGGGTCGGGCATCGACGCTCACGGCGTTGCCGTTTCGGCAGACACGCTGCCCGGCCTTCGCCGCGATATGCTTCAGCAGCGGCACGCCTTCGGGCAGATAGCCGCGCGCCGAAAGCCAGCGCGCCAGCCGTTCGGGTGGCACGACGGCGACCAGCGCGCCGGTGGGCGGATCGCTGTCGGGATGGATGCGGTAGAGCCCGATCGGTGCGCTGGCGCTGGCGTTCCAGATGACGCGGGGCAACGGATCGAGAACGGCGATGGCGACGAACGCGGTCGCGAAGGCGGATGCGGCGATGGCCGTCGCCTTGACATAGCGACGGCGCCTCATCCCTCGATCTCCCGGCGCTTGAGCCAGGCGCTATGGCGCTCGATCGTGTAAAGACGCGGCTGATGGCCTGCCGCTATGCGGTTGTGGACGTGCCGCCAGTGATCGGCCGCGGCGTCGCAGGGATCGACGCCGGCCGCCTCTACCGCGTCGATCGCGGCGAGCACCTGTTGGACCTTGGGCCAGCCCTCGATCTTGAGCAGGATGTCCCCGCCCGGTCGCACGAACGGCAACGTCGCATAGGGCTCGTTGGCGGCGACGGCCTGCACGACGTCGATGCGCGAAACGATCGTGCCGAAGTCGTTGGCGGCCCAGCGGACGAAGGCGAAGACGGCGCCCGGACGGAAGCTGACGACGCGCGTTCGGCGGGTCAGGATGCGGTCCTGGGCGATCCGGCCGAAGCGTATCCAGTGCTCCAGCTTCTTCTCGATCCAGGTCAGCTCGACATGGGTGAGGCCGTCGCGGGCGAGTGCGCTAAACGCACCGCCTCCGCGCACGGCGGGGGGCCGGCCGTCGATCATGGGAGGTCTCCAGGGATGCGGGTCGCGAAGGGTGCGGTGCGATGCCGAGAGGATGTCCGCTGACCGAACGCCGAGCCTGCAAACGGGGCCGCGCTGTCCACAGCGGCGCGCGCCGTTAGCAAGAATCCGAAGGATTCGATTCTATTAGCACTGTTAGAAGGGGGCCGATTCCGCGAGGATTTCTGCGGGTTTGCGAGGCCCGCGCGTTCCCGAAAGTCCGAGTCTCGCGTTCCCGATCGTCCGAGTCCGGCCGTTCCCGATAGTCCGAACCTCATGGCCGGTTCCCCACAGGCTTGAGGCCGACGCGGCGCATGGCGGCGTCGAACGGATCGACGGGGATCGGGGTGAAGTTGAGCCGGTCGCTGCCGAGCGCCCGTTCGAGCGTGAGGACGTAGCCGGGGAGCGGCTGGCGGCCGACGATGGCGCGCAGCTCGAACGCGAAGCGCCGGAGCGGCGAGAGCACGCCGGACTTGAGGTAAAGGTGCGGAACATCGAAGCTCCAGCCGCCTTGCTGCCGCCCCCCATGCTTGCGCACGATGCGGTAGAGCCAGCGTTCAAGGCCGCCGGTGAGGTCGAAATAGGCGCTGTCGATGGTCAGCACGAGCGCGCGGTTGAGAACGCCGGCATAGAACCAGTCGGGCAGGATCAGCTCGATGCCGAGCGCACGGCCATTGCCGTCCGCCAGCTCGCGCCATTCGTTGATCCACGAGAAACGATGGCGGCGGCGCTGGTGCTCCTGCCGGATCGAGGTGGCGACGGTCGTGGATTGCAGGCGGTCGAGCGCGGCCTTCAGCCGCTCGTAGCTCGCCTTGCCGGTGCCGCGCCGGGTGAAGGCCAGTATCTCGTGCGGCGTCGTCACCATGAGGCGCGAGGTCGGCCGCCCCGCATCGCGCGCCTCGATGAGCTGGCTCGCTGCCCAGATCAGCACGTCGGCGTCCCAAATAGTCGCCATGCCGTGCTCGGGCACGGCCTCGACCGAAATCCATGTCGCGCCCATGCGAAAGTCGATCGGCGCGGTGCGTCTGGCTTTGGCGAGACTGAAGAACGGCCAGGCCATCAAGTCCTGCGTATCGCGGACAGCGAGGTCGCCGGGGGCCGAACGGAACAGCTCAAGCTGTGCGCGCTCGGCGCCGGATCGGCCGGAAAGGGAGTGTGCGGCGCGCATCGGTGTTCAGCGCACCCCGCTGTGGGCGGGCAGTCGCTTGGCGGGATGGACCACGCCATGCCCCGGATCGGATGTGGAGCGGCGGGTGCCGAGCGTGGCCCAGGCATCGAGGTCGTCGATCGCATAGACGATGCGGCCGCCGAGCCTGCGGAACACGGGGCCGGTGCCGAAGCAGCGATGCTTTTCCAAGGTGCGCGCCGACAAGCCCAGATGGATCGCCGCATCGGGCGTCTTGAGATAGCGCGGCGTGGTGACGGCCACAGGCTGGTCCATGATGATCCTCCTGATGATGGCCGGCCCCCAAAAAGCGGGACCGGCGGACAGGAGGGCATGGTGGCGAAATAGCCCCGGCGCGGAGAAGGGACAGCGCCGAGGGGGCGGGGAATGTCCCCCCTAACCGCCGCGCAGCAGGCGGATGTAGCCGCCGTCGCGCAGCTCGACGGCTTCATTGATCCACCGGCCGATGCGCTTGCGCTCGCGACTTTCGACCCATTCGGCGGCGCTGTAGTGACGGACTTCGCCATCGATCAGCGTAGCGGCCAGTTCCCTGCGGCTGGCGCCCGCGTGGTGGCCGTCGAGCACGCGCAGGAGCGTGAGAAGATGCCGGCGTCGAAAGGGCGGCGGACGCAATGCCGGCGGCCCGGCCGCCATGCCGATCAGGCGGCGGCACAGCCGCGCGGCGGACGCGAGGCGCGCGAGCGGGTCGGGTCCGATCGGCAGCATCACCGCCATCGGCCGGTCGGGCGAACCGCACATGCACAGATGCTCGTCGCCATCGGGGTCGGCGAGAATGATATGGAGGAAGTCGCCCATTCTGATCCGCGCACGAATGACCCCCAGCGTCCGCATGTCGAGGGCTGGGGCCGCGTCGATGCCGGGCAGCGCCGGCGCGAGGACGATGCTGGCCGGCGACAGGTCGGGCCGTGCTACCGCCAGCTTGGGATCGAAGGCTGACGACGGCGCGGTGTGGAAGCTGATTCCCCAGCGCTGCACCAGCGCGGCGGTCGCATCGTCGGCGGTGATGGCACCGCGCCTCACGCGGCCGAGAGCGCGGCGGTAGTCGGCGCGATAGCCGTCATTGCGGCTGACGTAGCCGATGGCGATGTCGGAATATTGCAGCGCGTCGTCCCCGGCGTCATCCGGGGGCGCGCGCCAGTCCTTCTCAGGCGGCATCGAGACCCTCCCAAGCATGGCCCTCTGTGGAGCGCGTTGGAAGATGTTCTCAGGCCCGCCATTGCGGAGAAGTCCTGCCGGGTGGGCGGCCGCATAGCGGATTCAAGTCAGCGTTTTGACAGGATTTTTCGGACCGTCACCGTGCGGCCGGGGTTCGCCGCTAGGAGCCGGACGGGCGCAGATAGTTGCGGTATCCGGTGTCGCACATCCAACGTGCGCGGGCGAGATGGGAGTCATAGACAAGGCGCGCGCGGTCGGGTTCAGCGGTCGGGTCGATCCCGAAGATGATCCGCACGGCCTCGCACCAATCGGCCTTCTCGGCAGCCGCGTCGAGGAGATGCCAATAGGTCCGGTGATGGCGTTCGTCATAGGCGGTGACATGGGGCGCGTCGGGCGCACGATCATCGAAAGCGTCTATCGCCATCGCTCCGCTCCGCCTTCAGCCATTGCCCCCTGCGCCTGCTGATTCACCGAATATACACCATAATGGAGCGAAGTAATCGCACCGTCTCTGCTATGGCAGTCTGACGATGCGCGCATAATCGAAAGCGCACTGCTATTCGTTACTTGCGCTGTTCGCGCCGCGAATTGCTCACGAGCAGCACGCCCTGGCCCCGATCCGAATCGAGAAAAACGATCCCAGCCGCCTCCAGCGCCTTGGCCACCTGATGCCGCGTGTCCTCGCGCACAGGCAGATCGTTCTCCGATTCCAAGCGCTTGAGCGCAGTCAGAGCAACGAGGGCCTTGTCTGCAAGCATCTCCTGTGTCCAACCGAGAAGTGCGCGAGCGGCCCGCACCTGGCGGGAAGTGATCATGCACGATCACCTCCACAACCCGCGCGTCGTTCGCTATGAAAACGACTATTATAGTCGTCTTTGGAGAATGGGAATATCCCAAACGCGAGCCGGGCGAATACCCGGCGAGCGCGTCACTTCAGCGGCCGTGCGGACCATCGGGACGCGCGGCCGCCGCCGATCCGGGGAGGGGTCGGCGGCTCATGTCGCGTGGGATGGAGGAACCGCAGGGCCGGGAAATCCAGCCCTGCGGCAGCAAGTGGTCATCCCGCCTTCAAGCGCTGCATCCCCTCTGCCAGCGTCCACAGCGCGCGATTGAGCGTCACGTTCTGGTCGATGCCGTTGATCGCGCGGGTCTGCGCGCGGCGGATACGGCCCTCGACATTGCGCCTACGGCCCTGCAACCCGCCACGAACCACATTCTCCTGAATGACGTTGAACGTGGTCCACAGGCTGCGGTCCACATCCTCGCGGCGGCGCGGCTCGATGATCTGCTCGGGCCGAACCGGGCTTTCGTCGTCGCCATAGCGCGCAACAAGACTAACCTCGCCAAGCAAGCGCTGCTCGTCCGGCGAAAGCTGGATCGACTTCATCGACTCACTGGCGTCGATCAGCCTGGGGAAGTCCTCGGCGACGGTATAAACGCCTTCGATAATGTCGTGCTCGATGTTGCCCTTATGCGGAACGCGCACCTCCCCGAACCGCTCGCCCGCAATCATGCTGTTGGTGCAGACGAAACGCAGCATCCCGGCAAACATCTGATAGGCGGACGTGCCATCGTGGCTGTTGACGATGATGACCTCGGCGGCCTCCGGCTTGCCGATGCCGTCATCCCGGCGCAGGCGCAGCATATGCTTGGCGTGGCCGTGGCGGCTGCCATCGCGGGGGACGGACTGCACGGCGAAGAACGGGAGCCATCCTTCCCGGCGCAACCCCTCTACAATGTCGATGGTGGGGACATAGACATACCGCTCCGAACGGCTGTCGTGCGCCTCGCGGGCGAAGATGGACGGGACGTGCCGATACAGCGCCTCGTTGTCGAGTGGTTCGCGCCCGCTGATCTGATGGCTGTTGCGGCCGAACCGGGTGGCAAGTTGGTGATACATGATCTTGACCTTCCTTGGCTTGGGTTTCCGCGCAGCGGGAAGCGCCGCGCTGAAACCCTGCCCGTCGGCGAGACGGGGTAGCAAAGGGCAAGGGCGACCGGGGCGGAGGGGGATCACCCGGCCTGCACAAGCCGAAGGTGCGGAAGGCTGGGGATACCGCCCCGGACGGTTCCACTTACCTTGCCCGGCGCGAGGGCAACGCCCTTAGCAACCCGCGCCGCTCGGGCGGCGAATGGAAACGTGCCCGCATGGCGGGCTCGATCTTCGGGCCTGTCCCGCTCAAGCAAATGACAGTCGGATACCGGCGCGGCCGTCAGGCCGATGAAAGGGCGCGTCAGCCAAACAGGTCGCCTTGGCGATACTCGGCGGGTTCCTCGCCTTCACGGCCCTGCCAGACGATGCGCTCGCCCTCATAGATGGTGACGAAGCCCTGGCCTCGCCGCTCCTCGTCGGTGGGCGGCGGCATGGCCTCGAAATTGTAGCACCAGGACCGGCCCTTAGTGCCAGCGAAGGAGACGGGACCGCCCAATCGCAACATCACGCGATCACACGCGCCCGAAGGTTCCGCGACACGGCGGCGGATTACGCCCATCTGATAGACGCGGTAGTCGCTTTCCTCGCGCTCGCTCGGCGGCCGCCAATGTCGGCATCGCCGGCAGCTCGCGCCGTCTGCGGGGCCTGGCCTATGATCGTCGAGCGGCGGGCCGCCATTATGGCCGATGCGATCGGACATGGCGAAGATCCTTTGCGGGAACGGAAAGGGGAGCGCCCCGCCCGATGGGCGGGGCGCGGAGCCGGTCAATCGACGACCAGCTCGTATTGGCCGGGCACCGCCTCGTTCTCGAACAGCCGGAGATAGGCCGGTGCGCCGCTACCGGGGTTGAGCTTGAACGAGATATAGTCGCGTTCGCTCTTGCTGGTTTTCCGCCAGCCGGCGCCGAACTCGATCCGCTCATCGTCCGCCGCAACGATGCGGAAGTCGGGGGCCTTCTCGTTGTCCTGACCCTCGATCGGGCGGAGCACAACCTGTTCGCGCTTGCCGAAGAAACGGATTTCGCCAGCGAAGCCGTCGTCGGTGGTGGTGAAGTTACCGCAGATCATAACGTCGTCCTTTCTTGCCTCGGAACCGCGCCTATCGCGGCCTCGATGGCTGTCGCCCGGACGGGGGACGACCGGCCCGCACCCGAAGGGCGGAACGAAGTGGCTGGCGGCGGCGGGCGGTTTTTTGTTTCGCGATGCAAAGCCGGCTTGTCCGGCGGCGGAAAAAACCGCCCGCCGTCGTTGCGGGACGGGCGGAACTCGGCCAGACCAGCCTTTCGAGAGGCCGTGTGGGCGGCGGTGCCGTGCAAGATCATGGGCCTGACGAAATGATCGGAGGGGCTTTGCCGCCATGGGCGGTGGCGCTGCCGCCGATGGTCCAGTGTCAGAGACAGGCGGGGCGGCCTTCGCCGGAGCGAGATGAAAGGGCGGCGTGGCCCGGCTTTCGTCTCGCGCGGTCGATGACGGCGGAGCGAGGTGCTACCATGCGGAAATCGGCGGAGGGCGCGACTATATCTCGGGCAGGATCATGCCCGACCTATGCGATGCCCGCCGAACGCCGGCTGTTCGAGGCCGAGATGTCGGCGTTGTGTGGGCTGGCCTGCTGATCGGCGCAGCGCGTCGCCCATCGGGCGGGGCGCTGCTTCTCCCGCCTTTCGGCTATTGCACTATGTTCTTATTATGTTCCACATTGCAGCTTTGCGAATCGAGGAATGACGTATGAGTGTGATGATCCGCGGCAAGGAACGCACGAGATTGAAGGTGATGGGCGATGTGGAAGCAGAGCTGGCGGTTCCGTCCGACAGCGCGGGCCGCTGCTGGCTCAGCTTCTCGGACGGGATGCTGATCGAAGCGGCCTATGGCGAGGATGATGATTGCCGCTTCGCCGTCAGCGAGGAAGGCGCCGGGATCGTGCGGATTCAGCGCGAGGACGATAGCGACGTGCTGCGGCTCGACTGGCGCGTGGAATGGGTGACGGTGGCCGGGGCAAACAATACCGCGCGGGCGGCGGCGTTCGGTGAACCCATGCCGGTGCTGCCGGGCCTGTTTGGATGAGCTGCCGCAAGAACCTTGAAGGATCGCGCCAATAGGATTAAATCATATCCATAAGGAGTGCCATCCATGCGGACAACTCAACAATTCAGCGTGACGCTGCCGAACGACATGGCGACACAGGTTCGCGCCAAGGTGGCGTCGGGCGAATATGCCAGCGAAAGCGAAGTGATCCGCGACGGATTGCGCGCGCTCCAGGCGCGGGATCGGGCCGTCGAGCAATGGCTGCGCAACGAGGTCATCCCCGCTTATGACGCCTATCAGGCCGATCCCTCGCGCGGTATCCCGCTCGACGACGTGCGCGCCGGTCTGGCCGAACGCCACAAGCGGGCCGCCAAGCGCGACTGAACGTGGCACATTCCATCATCCTCACGCCGGAAGCGCGTGACCATCTCGATGCCATCTACGACTATATCGCCGCTGCCGCGGCGCCGGACATCGCCCAGCGCTTCACCGATGGCATCCTCGACCATATCGGTAAGCTGACCGATTTTCCCCATCGCGGCACGATGCGCGACGATCTGCGGCCGGGCCTGCGGACGATCGCCTGGCAGCGGCGTGTGACCGTCGCCTTTGCGGTGGATGACAAGGCGGTCGTCGTCATCGGGATCTTCTACGGTGGCCGGGATTTCGAGACCTTGCTGAGTGAGGATTCATAGAAAGGCGAGCCGGGCCATGCCCGGCGAGCGCCGATTATCCCCATGACAGAACGGCCGTGCCCGGTAAGGGCGCCGCCGCGATTTTTATGCGGGCTGTGAAAGGGAAGCCGTAAGCGTCGATCAGCGGTGCGCCTCCCGCCAGCGCCGCGTTGAACAAAGGGTGCGATGCTCGGCTATGAAGGCGGCGCAACGGTCCAGAACATAGTCGTGGACGATAGTGCGATCGTCGGAAAAGTCGTTGATCGGCTCACCGCACCGGAAACAGCAGAATAGTCCGGGCTGGTTGTTGCGGCGGGCAATGACACGGAACCGGCTGCGCATGGCAGTGCCTCCTTGCGGGGTGAGGTGTCGCGCGGGACAGGGGCGCGACACCGGAATAAAAGGAAGGCCGGGACCGCCGAAGCGCCCCGGCCCATGCGTTTCTATTCGGCGGCAACCGAATAGGCGGCTTCCTCGTCCACCGGCTCGGGGTGGGCGTCCTCCGCTTCGGCTTCGGTCGGCTGATCCACCGCCTCGGCCTCCACGTCCTCGCCGTCCTTCGCTTCGGTATCGGGGGCCTTCGCTTCGGACGGCTGCGCGATCCCTTCGGCTTCGTCCGTCTCGACGGGTTCGGCCTCCGGCTCCGGCGTCCGCAGCGCAGTGGGAAGCCATCCGGTTCCGACAAGACGCTGCTCGGCAGCTTCCGCCATCTCCGGCTTCTTCTTGTCGGCGATATGGCGGGCGGCGTCCTCCGACACGCCTTCGGCCACCGCCTCAAGGATATGCACCTTGGTGACGCGGCCAAGGTAGCTGTCCACGGTCGGTGTCCAGTCCTTCGCCATGTCGAGCGCCAGCGCCGTCGCCAGCCTGTCCGCCGTTTGCAGCGTCCGGGGCTTGCGATCCCACGGCACCCGCAGCGCATTGATGGTGCGGGACGCACAATGCGCCAGCAACGTCACAAGCTGCTCACGGTCCAGCGCGACGATGAAGCCCCACAGGTCGGCTACGTCACACGGCATCCGCTCGGCCCATGCCTCATGCGCTTCGCTAGCCCGCGCCGCCAAGGGCGTGTCCTCGATCCCCGCCGCATGACTGCCAAGCGGCGTCACGGTCGGACGGATTTCAAGGCAACCGGCCTCGGCATAGCCGTAGAACAGTTGCGCCGTAAGCGCGTGGGTCAGCGCGATCAACGCCACGTCGGGCTGCTCGGCCAACGCCACCCGAAGGGCCAGTGTCCGGTGGGCGGACAGGTCGCGAATGAGAATGTCGGAAATGGGCTTGCCCGGTTCCTCGTCCTCTTCCTCGAAGTCCTGTACGTCCTCGTCGCGGTCCTCGGCCTGCTCGTCCTCCACGGCTTCCGGGTCGATGGCCTCGTCCTCGGGCTGCGGATCGGCCAGCGCCTCGTCCTTGGGACGGACGAAACCCCGCTCGACCCTGACCGTGCCGTCATGGTGAAGCACCACGAGCACCCCGCCATGCGCGATGATGTTGGAATCGTAGGCATGGCGCTTGGCCGAAATGGTGTCGATCTCGTCGGACATCGCTCCCAGCTTCGCCGCCACGTCCTCCGGCATTTCGTCATAGGACGAATAGCCTTCGGCAAGCTCGTCATGCTCGGCGGACAGGGCATCAAGTCGAGCCTCGTCCTCGTCGGACAGGTCCACGGCCTGCGGATAGAAGCGCCGCATACCGTGGGCGTGGGGGTAGTCGATATGGGCTTCGGCCCATTTCCAGCCCTCGGCCTGAACCTCGCCCGCGATCTCGCCCAGCTTCTCGGTGGCGAGCATATCGAGCAAGCCCGCATCTTCGAAGAAACCGCCCCGGTCCTCGGTGAACAGGTCGCGGATGATGTTGCCGCCTGCCTCGATATAGGCATCGGCTCCCACGAACACCGCACGGCGATCATCGGCAGGCACGTTGCCAGCGGTCATGTCGCGCCGGATGATCCACGGCTCCCGATTGTGATGCAGGTTCTCGAACACCTGCTCCTGCCGGGTGTGATCCTCGCTGATGGCGAAGGCCATCAACTGATCCAAGGTCAAGCCATCCTCGCGATAGACCTGCAACAGCTTCGGACTGATAGCACCAAGGCGAAGCCGCTGCTTCACCACGGAAGCCGACACGCCGAACCGCGCGCCGATTTCCTCCGCGCCCCATCCCTTTTCTTCGGACAGTTCATGGAACCGCTCGAATTGGTCGGCGGGGTGCATCGGGGTCCGGGTGATGTTCTCGTCCAGACTGATCTCGGAAGGATCATTCTCGGTGTCGAGATAGCAGCGAACCGGGTGGTTCTTCCTGATCTGCTTGCGCTTGGCGCGCAGCAGATAGGCCAGCCTGCGGCCTTCGCCAGCGGTGACGAAATAGGCGCCGGTCGGCTTGTCGCCCTTCATTTCCGGCTCGATCACAAGGTTCTGGATCAACCCCTTATGCGCAATGGAAGCGGCCAGTGCCTCGATGGCGGCTTCGCCATGCGACACCTTGCGCGCGTTCTTGGTGGACTTTTTGAGCTTGTTGAGGGGCACGAAAATCTCGACGCCCGACATACGCTCAACAGCGGTCGTTGGGATAACAGCGTTCATCACTTTTCTCCTTCAAACCGCACTCACCCCGGAATGGGGTGGGCGGCGAGGAGCGACCGGAAGGCCCGCCGACAGAGCCGGGGCGCACCCGAAGGGCTGGAACGCAGAGGAGGTAAGCGCGCCTGCGCGCGTTGCGCCCCGGCGCGGCGGGCCTAGAGGGAAGCGCCGCCCACACCATCGACGGGGAGAGTCACAAACAGGCGATCGGGCCGGCGAATGCCCTGGCCCGATCTCCGCAGCTTTCAAGAGACACAAATCCGCCGAGGCGGATTTACGGATCAGCGCGACTGCGCCGAGCGGAGCGTTGCGGGGCGTCCCCGCAGAGGGGGTAGCGAAAGACCCTCGGGCTCCCGGTCAGGGGAAGGCTTTCCCACGAGAACATCGACTCTCACGAAAACGAACGCGGCCGCCGAATGTGAAACGAGAGGCCCGGTGTGCCAGCAGCTTGGCGCCCACGGCCGCCTGTCGGTGGACACCAAGTGGACACCAGCCTGATCGGCGACCAGATCGCCCTCAGCGGTCGCCCCAGAAACCATTGATTTTACGATGATTTCTGGAGCGGGCGAAGGGATTCGAACCCTCGACCCCAACCTTGGCAAGGTTGTGCTCTACCCCTGAGCTACGCCCGCTCTGGCGGACCGGATCATGTCGTCCGGTCGGGTGAGGCGGGCACCTAGCA
>Ga0180219_1000171_pt1 | contig 71413 bp, 57 predicted proteins | sample eDN3rd30CBELigMG_FD_151338 | JGI IMG/M metagenome (GOLD analysis project Ga0180219, IMG submission 151338) | Enriched Miracle-Growth compost microbial communities from Emeryville, California, USA - eDNA 3rd pass 30_C BE-Lig MG (version 2)... ...
ATGATCGCGGAACTGGAAGACGTTCTTCACGTGCTGCGCAAGTAGCTGAAAAAAATGAAAAAAGTGCTTTGCCGAAAGAAAACCTTACGGTATAGTGCGATCCGCCAACCGGGCAACCGGAAGGCAATGTCGGGGCGTAGCGCAGCCTGGTAGCGCACTTGCATGGGGTGCAAGGGGTCGAGTGTTCGAATCACTCCGTCCCGACCAATAAATTCAACGACTTAGGCCAGTTCGGTAACTACTGGCCTTTTTCGTTTTTGGAATATCCCCCTACTTTTCCCCCTCCCGCTAGCCCCCTCAACTCCAGCCGCATTTGGCGCCTTTGATAGTAAGGCTTCCTCAGCCTCTCTCGAAAAGCTCAAGTGCTATGCTCCGTGTCGAATTGGCGTCGGCGCGTGACATGTCTACTCGAGGGCGTAGCCTCATTCTGCAAGATGGCATTCGCTGCTAGCGTCAACTCAGCTTCGCTGACTTCGCCTTCGCCTTCGCCTTCGCCTTCGCCTTCGCCTGTGGCATCGGCTTCTACTTCAATCGGACTCAAGGAGCTTGGTGTGGATATTTCAGTTGAAGAGGTTGAGGTCAAGATCAAGCTTGCGCTAGCGGACTACATACTCTCATCGTTGCCTGAGCGACCTCAGCTTGAGTCTGAGCTCTGCGCTGTCCTGCTAAACCAGTTTGGTGGGCAATATCCGGAGCAAAAAATTGCTTCGCATTTGTTGATGAAAGCTGCGGGGCGGACGGGGGATGAGGTCGATCTATCGAGCCCATGGTTTGATGTCTTAGCGTGATGTCTATTGATCTGCGGTCGGTGTGGGCCCTTGGTGAGGTTAATAAGGATTTCCGGCACTGAAGGTTGGAGTTTTGCAAGACCGTCGTCGAACGGCGTGCTTGCAACCAGGTTCTTTTGGAAGCAACTTCGACCGACTCGACAAGCAATGGATTGCTAACATGCCGAAGGTACCAACCGACACCACGGTAGGTAGCCGCCCCCCTGAGACATCAGCGCCGCTTCATGGCAATCTGTTTGCCGGTGCCCCATCTCCGCGGAAAGGGGTGATCAGTGCTGCCCTCAGCGACTATTCACTCTGGATCTACTTCCTTTCCGTTAGATAATATTGCTTTCATATTCATTTTTAATCTGGCGACGTAGTCAATCAATCGGTGGCTTGCAGATTTGCTACTCAACGTGAGAGCGGTTTCCTGCTGGAAAGCTATCTTCCCCGGCAGCCCAGTATTGCAGTGCTGCTATGACTACGGTCTGAGGTAGGCGCTCTTGTTCTAAGCGACTGATGTGATAGGTATTTGAGTGAAGAGCCTCAAATACAGCTTCTTCCTGTTCTGAAAGTCCCTGTTGTGGAAGGACGGCAGGAGCATCCTCATCTGCGCCTCGATCCAGATGCGCTAGCAGTGTAGCTTCATCCATTAGCAGCGATTGCACATGCGGCTGGTGCCGCCTCGCATCCGCCAAGAGTTTGAACCCCCAGGTGTCCAAATCGCCCCAGTACCCAATGCGCTTGGCTGCAAGCCATTTCGCTTGCATCCAGGAGGTGTTCGATCCGGTACCCATGACAGCGATGGTATTGGGCAGCTCGGGGAGGCCGTATCCCGCCTGAAGGTTTTCAACGACCAAGATGTTGTTTGCCGGCAGCGAGTAGGTGAGCAGGTGCTCCAGTGGAAGTCTCAGGATTTCCAGCCCTGCCAGGCGTTGTCGGGTCTGCGGGCACAGCGGCTTCAGATACAGCCAATTGCTGGGAGTGCTTTGGCACCCAAGCCATGACTCGAGGCCTCCGCTGAGGCTGACCTCCTGATTGTGCAGGGCGTCGAGCAGTCGGGCGATGATGGCCCGGTTTTCTTCAATGAATTTCGTATCGACACCGCGAACAGGCAAGGCCCTCAGGTACTGGCCGGCCCCAAGCCCTGGATGCAGTTGGGGGAGCACATAGGCAAGCAACTGGGTCTGTTGAACCGATAGCTTTTCGAGCTCAAAAATGCAGCTGATGAGTGCCGGATACAGTGCGTTGCTCAGTGGTAGTAGGAGTCCTATCCGCTCTGTCCAGGCGTTGCTTCGTGTGATGGCTGTCGGGCCAAGGACATTGATCAGATCCTGGACTGACTCGATACGCAGGCTGACCGGCACGTCCAGCTCTCCCAGCAGCCGGTACTGCTTGGTGCTCCACTGCACTTGCTCAGGCCATGGCCACTTCCGCCATTGGGTACGGTAGTCGTGAAAATGCGCCAGATTGCCCAAGGCTTGTTGGCCCGTCGGCGGCTTCAGCGTTCGCTCGATGGGAAGGCGCCTGTTTCCCAGTAGTCGTTCCTTCAATCGCGACGGATCCGCCCACTCCAGGCGATGTAGCTCGGCGACGACGTCATCGGGAAGCATGCCCCATGTGCTCACTCCTGCATCTCCGTTTCGATCCCCAACGAATGCGCCTGGGTCTCGAGATCGTCACGGGCCTGGGCCATTTGCCGATCAATCTCCTCCCAGGTGACCTCGCACAACCGACTCTCATGGGCCTTCTGATCCCGCTCCGCAATGAGCAGCGAGCGCGCCGATTCTCGGGCGAGATTCAGGTTCTTGTACGGCGTGATCAAGTTGATGTGGATCTTCAGTTCGCGAAAGACCTTGAGCACTCGCCGGCTAACAGCTTCCGCCGTGTTGGAGAACGCCTCATCAAGGAACACGGTGCAGTACAGCGGTCGATCGTAACCATCAGGAGTCAGTACATAGGCCAGGCTGGCCGCCACGATGGTGCCGGCGAAGGATTCCTTTTCACCCCCCGACTTGCCGCCAGAGGACTCAAGGACATCGAGTACCTTCAGCGTTTCCTTGTCGACCTCTTCTGCAAAGAAGGACATCTGGTGGCGTGAATCCAAGAGCCGGAGGCTTTCAAGGTTGTTCGCTGTGGCCGGGTTGGTCGCCTTTTCCAGTACGGCAATCAGGCTCTTGAGCTCATCGTAGCGGGCTTCATGATCGTCGCTGCCCGCATAAGCCAGGATGCGTCGAAGGCGAAGGTTGAAGTCCTTGACGTGCAGGTACTCCTCGCTGCGGCTGTTCAAGCGCAGGTAGGTGCCGCTCTTGAATTCGGTGCGAGCAAGGACTTCGTTGATGGTCTGAATCCTGTCCTGAATCTCTTCGCGTTCGGACAGGATGACTTGGCTCAGGTGCGCCAGGGTATGCGTCGCGTTCCGGTTGAGTCGCTCTCTGAACCGCTCAACAAGATCAGGCAGGCCTTCGCTTTCCAGGTGACTCAGATATTCCAGGTACTGCTCGACATCAGCGAGGGTCGCTAGCCACTCCAGGCTCTGGAGCGGCCAGAGATCCTTGAAGCGATGCATGATGACACTGAGGTTATGCTCCGCTTCGCTCTTACGGTCTTTGGCTTGGTCGCGTGCTTCCTCGGCGTCATCGCGATGCCGCCGAAAGACCTTGTCGATGGAGGGTAGTTCTTGCAGTTGTCCGACTCGGTGCGTTAGCCGCTCACGAACGTCGTCCGTGACGCCGGGGCGTGCTGCCTCCTGGGCCTGCGCAAGCTTGCTCTGCGCGGTTTCAAACTCGCCTCGTTGCTGGCCCGTCTCCAGGTCTAACTGAGTGATCTTTTTCTTCAGGTTGGACAACTCAGTGTTAGCCTCGTCCCAGCGGGCTTTGGCAATGCCTAGCTCGCTGTCGGGATGTTCCAGGGCGTCGAGGTCTGTGCGAAGTGCTCGCCAGTGCTGCTCGGCGGACACGACGTCTATGTCCTTCCAGGCTGTCTGAAGGATGCTGTTCCAGGCTCGCCCCGCATTCTCGAAGTCATTCATTGCCTGGCGAGCGTGCTCGACCTCCTGGCGACGCCCTTCAAGCTGGCCGTTGAGCTTCTGGTACTCGTTCTGGAGCGCGGCCAATCGAGTTGTGTTGCTAAAACCCAGGTACCAGTAACGACGGTCAGCAATGTCCTGGCGATCTTTCTTCTCGAATCGCCCGTCGCTGTAATGAATCAACCCTTGGATGGTCATCGAGAATTCGGTGACGTTGAGTGTCTCGGTTGAGTCGACACAGTGCAGATCAAAGCGCTCAAGGTGTTTCTTGAGCCAGTCGCGGAAGGGGTGTGGCTTCCATTGCAATTTGCGTAGGAACCCGTCGCCCATGAATTCGGCGTTTTTGGGCTGGCCCGGCTTAACGACCTGTACTCGGACGTGTAGCCCGGTATGCTGCCCGTTGAGCCAGCGGGTGACGAGTCGATACTGATCGTGGGGTACCAGCAAGGTGGTGCGTAACCCGCCGAACGCCCGTTCAATGGCTCCCTGCCAGGATCGATGTTCCTCCTGGACATCAATGAGCTCGCCGATGAAAACCAGCTGAGCGCTGTCCAGCGACAGACTCTTGGCCAGTTGATCGCGCAGCAGCTGGAAGCTGGGCTCGATGTTGGATTCCGGCCGACTCTGGATCTGTTTAACTTCACCGTCCAACTGCCCAAGTCGCTGCTGCTCGGTACTCAAGATGGCTGCAGCGTCGGCGAACGCGTCCTGGACAGCCTTACGCTCGGCAGGCATGCCGGAAAGCGCGCTTTTTGCCTTGGCTTGGTTTTCCAAGAAGGCATCGAGCGTCAATACTTCGTTCAGCCCGCGTGAGCGTACATCTCGCTGATAGCGGCTCGCAGTGACAATGCATTGAGCATGCGCGGCTTGAGCCCCTTCAACCTCTTGGCGTAGCCCATCCAGGCGGGCCCCACCTTGGCTCTGATAAAGGTAATAGAGGCGTTGGGTACGCTCGTTCGCGTTTCTTTCCTGTTCATCCAGCGCCTGTCGTTCTTCGTGAAGTCGCTGGAGCTTTTTATTGATTTGCTCGCTCGCCAGTCCCCATAGGCGAGCGCCTTGCTCACCGAAGTAGATGGGGAGGCCAACGATTTCAGAAATGAGGGCGTCGAGTTCTGCTGAAGCCTGGATCGCCTGTGTATTGAACTCGGGAAGTTCTGCCAGAAGGTCTCGTTGTGACCGGGCATCTACCAACTCTTGATGGATGCTGACCAGGTCGTCGAACTCAACCACGGCCTCTCGGGCGAGTTGTTTGACTTCGCTGGGCTCAAGTACCAGCTCGCGAATCAATCCCGTCAGGTCATCGATTCGCTTAAGCCCCAGTGCTCTGGCCAGCAGGGCAGGGGCGTTTCGATTCTCCATGCGCAGCAGGCGCGCGTACGTTTCCTGGTACTCCGAAAAATTCTCGAAGTAGTCGACGTCCGGCAGTTCTCTAATGTGCTGCTTCAGCGCTCGAGCATTACCTTGGCCAAAAGTGCTCAGTATTTCCTCAAGTGCCATGTCGCGCCGGGCTATGACGAAGAGGCGCTTCAGATCAGCCAGGCTGTTGCTGGCTTGAGTTATCCAGTACAGAGAGATCAACGTAATCCGGGAGCTGTCGTCAGCCCGGTACATCGCGCGCAAGGCCGTGGCGGTGGCGCCCGATCGCTTCAGCAGGGTTGAGGTCTCGTTCCCATCGTGGGCTTTGCCGAAGTTGCCTCGGATGTAGGTCATGAGGGTTCTGTCAGTACGATCCCCTTGAGCCGCGGCTGTATTGAAGGAGGTCTTGTTTGAGGGCAGTAGCAACGCCATCAGGCCGTCGACCAACGTGGATTTTCCAGCGCCGTTGTCGCCGGTGATCAGCGTGCCATCCGGATCGATCCTGGCTGTATGCAGCCCGTGAAAAGATCCCCAGTTGAAGACGGACAGTTCGGCCAGTCGGATCTGGCCGGTACTGAACAACTCCTTCGGGCTTAGCACCAACTCCTGGTTCATTCTGCAACTCCATTGCTTTGTGACGTTGGTGCTTCGGAAAGGCGTTGGTACTGCTCAAGAAGGCGTTCCAGAAATTCCGCATTCACCACGTACCGGATCACTGGTGTGATCTCGAACCGATCGGCGTCGCCGCGCACGCCGGCGATAAGGCGTTTTCTCTTGAGAAAATCCAACGCCCCGCTGAGGTTCCGGCGCTCGCTGCGGCTGCTGTGGGTCAGCGGCAGGAAGGGCGTCATCAGCGCTTCCATGCGCGCGATGTCGATGACGATCTTTTGTTCGCCTGCCGTCTCGCGCTCCTGGTAGTAGCGTCTGAGCACCAGAAGCAGGAGGGTGTCGTAGAGGGTCAGTGTGCGCTTGGTGATGAGGCTTGCCGATTCTTCGTCATCGTCGGGATTGTCGTCGTCGCTATCGTCATCGTCCTGGCTCAAGAGAATGGCAATCCCGGCTTTTGGATCCAGCAACATCCGCATAAACATGTTGCCCAACTGGTGCGTGATCAGCGCCTCATGCTGGCACAAGGTTTCGAATGCCAAGCGCTTGCTGTCTGCCATCACCACGCCCTGGCGCAGTAGCAAGACAAGCGCTCGTCGCGCCTCCAGGGGCATGTGGCTATCCGGTTCCGATGCGATCGCCTCACTCGGCTCGTCGTCTTCCGGAAGGGGCGTATCCGTGATTGGCTCATCGGAAAGCGCACGTACATTGCCTGGCTCGCCATTCTCCCGGCCCACGCGGAACCGGTCGAACAACGAGGTGGCCTGTTGCTCGTCATCCTCGTGACTCATAGTGCAAGACTCTCCAGCTCCATGGGGAATTGTTCTGCGCTCATCAGCAAGCTTGGCAGCGTCACTTTGAGTCGTTGACGCTCTCGATCGGTAATCACCAGCTCCTCCTGCTGACCCAGCTCCAGGGCACTGATGGCCTTGGCGATACGGACATGTGCAACGAGCTCCTCGAGCCCGCCCTCGACGGGCATATGGCTGATGACTTTCGCGATGGTCATTGGGCCAATGGTTGTCAGCAAGGCGCGCACCTTGGCGGCAACCTCGAGGATCTTCACCGTGTTTAGATGGCCAAGCATCTCGGCGCTCGCCTGGTGGCTGTTCACGCTGGGCCTGACCTGGCTAGTGTCGAGTGCCTCCTCAGGCAGTCGCAGATGAAGGCTTGAGGGTGATTGGACTTTCAGTGGCCCACTGGGTAGATGAAGCGGTATGGACTCGCGCAGGTTCAGATCCAGGTCTTTGAAAGTGACCGCTAGGCGCTCAAGCTGCCGTAACAAGCGCTCTGCAGCACGGCGTTCCTGCTGGGTTCCGGTTTCGACAAAGGCCCGCAGGCTCTCCTGAGTGCGGCGGCGAACCAGGAATACCCGCTCGCTTTCTTTACCGAGCTCCCGAACCAGTTGCTGTAGATAGCGAAACTCATCGGGCTTGAGATGCTGCGCCGCATCGCGGGAAAGGATTGAGCGAATCTGCTCGCGGAACTCGATGATACGGTTCTGATCGCACAGCAACTGATAGAAGCCATCGAAGGCTTGCCCGGCATCGGTCTTCAACAGTTCCCCTTCGTTTTCCAGAAGGGTATTGAGTACTTCGCCGCGCCCGGTCTCCGATTCGATCATCTTGATGCGCAAACGATGGTCGAGTTGTCGAATTTCATCTTCGAGGCGACGGAAATCACCTGTTAGGACAGAGGCAAGGTGATACAGACCCCGGATACGTTCGCGCTGCTCACTGTCAGGCAATTGTGCAATGTGGCCCTCTCGTAGGCGCTGGATTTCAAACTCAATCTCTTGTTGTCGTGACAAGAGTAGGTTGATGCGCTCTTCAGGATTGGGGCTCAGTGCGATGGCAAGGTCGCGTACGGCATCTTGAACAATGCGCAAGTGCGAGGCAGTCGCGCTGCTATCTCGGTGATCCAGGCTTTGGGCAAAGCGCAGTGCTAATTCGAATGCATCGGTGCGCGTGAGCTTGTCGTCGTGCTCTCGCAGCCATCCGGACTGGATCCACTGGCGTAAGTAGATTCCCGCGTTTTCGTGCGTGCCGTAGACATCGATCCAATTGGGAAGCTCTGCGTCCAGGGCCGCGCGAGCCTTGCCGAATGCGACCTCGTTGTCCTGCGCAAAGAGGTCGCTGATGAAGGCCAAAATGATCGGGGCATTGTCGGCATGGAGCAGCCGCCACGCTGCATTTTCTGTCAGTAGGCGACGATATCTTGCCTGTTGCTCCTGTACGCTCATCAAGACCTCCTTGTCGAATATCAGCTCCGCCGAACAGCGTTTCGGTGCACGCAGAAAGCCATTTCTTTGGATACTGCACACCAGGTAATGAATTGTATACGTGTGATTTAACGCAATTGTAGATTTTCGGTTGACGCTTATTGTTGTTGTTGTTGTTGTTGTTGTTGTTGTTGTTGTTGTTGTTGTTGTTGTTGTTGTTGTTGTTGTTGTTGTTGTTGTTGCGGCAGATGGAGGCGCCGCGCTACTCTATAAACGATAGAAATCAGATGAATTTCGACCGTCTTGTTTCTCGAAGTGAATGATGATCGACAGTCACGAGTTCTTAAAACTCCCCACGCTTCTGTCGGTTCCATGCTGAAGCTGATGTGCACTGCTTGTAAGCATTATTCGAATGCACAAATCTGCATTCGTGTTTGGAATAGCCAACTGCCAACGAATCCGTACGTGTTCGGATGACCAACGGTTCAGCGGCCAACCGGAGAGATTTGTATGTCTAAGCTCGCTGAATTTCGCGCTGCAGAAAAGGCCCTAGCTGAGCAGCTCGCGTACCTCGAGTCGCTGAAGAACGATAAGGGGCTGAAAACCGAAATCGAATTCGAGGAAAAGCTCAGAGCTCTGCTCAACGAGTACGATAAATCGCTGCGTGACGTTGTGGCTATTCTCGAGCCTGCGTCTGCGCGCCGTGTCGGCCGTCCTGCTCGGGATGTTCGTTCGGGGCGCCGTGTGCGCGCTGTCAAGGTATACAAGAACCCTAACACCGGCGAAGTCGTCGAGACTAAAGGCGGCAACCACAAAGTGCTCAAGGCGTGGAAAGCAGAGTTCGGTGCTGACGTCGTTGAGGGCTGGCTTCAGGTCTGATCGTTTGCGCTAGCGAAAACGCCCTCCTGTCGGAGGGCGTTTTTGTTTCCGGGGCTGCATGGGTGGCATGCAACTATCCGGCGAGAGTGCGAGCGGTATTGAGCATGCCGAGGGCCGAGGTTCGGTTGGTTAGACTGACCTCATGGCAGAGTGTCACCGTGGAGTCGATACCGTGAAAATCTACCTCCCCCGTCAGTACACATGCGGCGCTTGGGACTCAAGCATGCGCACCGTAAGCTCGACGTGAGCTGACTCGAATTTGCCTGAGCTTATGGGGCGGCCCCTTCCAAGCCTATATCTTGTGATTTTATGTAAACGTCATTTACATATCTGTACGTGGACGTCTGGGAGACGGAGCCCAGAGCGATCGAGCAATGGGGAGCTTCTTGGTAGCTGATGATGCTCCCCTTCGTTGAGTGTTGATCTTATCAATAGCAGATGTGGCGCTGGCGGTTACGATCTATCTGATAATGGATAATCGTAAATTTTTCGATAAAATATTGATTTCCATGTCGGCAAGCGGTAAGGTGGGATCGTTGTCGGTTGGAGCGTGGAATGAAGGCTGATCTCTCTAGTGTTGGAAAGCGCGTTGCATACGCTCGAAAATTTCGTGGGCTTACTCAGCATGAGCTTGCTGGTAAGGCGAATATTGCCCAATCGAGTTTAGCAACATTGGAGGCTGGACGTATCCAAAGCTCCCGCAGTCTTGTTCAAATTGCGATGGCATTAAACGTGCCTGCGGAATGGCTTGCCAATGGTGGTGATTCGAGCACTTTCCAAGAGGTATTGCTTGAAACTCCGGCTTGGAGTGCGAGTGAAGCAGAAAAGACAGTACACCGGATCCTTAGTAGCGCTGTGCTTGGTGAGCATGCAGTTTTCGGGTCACAGAGCAGCTCTAGTTCGGGGGAGATTCCGAATAGTGGCCTGAAGTTATTAGCTTGGCGCCCCAATGCATTACGCAATCCAAGCGCTGCCGAAGGCATAGATTTGGAGCAACACAGGCGTTTTGCTTGTCCTTACAAGCATAGTCCTGAGGCGTTTTTTTTGAGAGTCCCGTCAGATTTTATAATGCCTCAGTTCCGCTGTGATGACCTGATTTTGGTTGAGCCTAAGGTACACTCCGTGCAGGGAAATAATGTCATAGTGCTTCATCATGACGAAAGAATCACGCTAGGACGATTGGAGAGCTGCGGTAATCAAAAATTTAATGTTGCGCTGGAGGAGCGCTCTACGCAGGTGCTTTATGAAATTACAGATAGATGCCTGATTGTCGGAACAATCATTGCCAGGTTGCAGCGGTTTGCATGAATAGTGCAAAAAAATTTGCCCATGATTATCAGTTATTTGATAATTTCCTTAATGAAATATCGGATAATGGATTTTGGCTCGTGGGTCCTGAACAATAGGAGCATCGAAATGATGGAAATTAAAGCGGTGAGCGTTGCTAAAGTACGACGAGTTCTCAGGCTCCCAGAAGTTATTCATCTTTGTGGACTAAAGAGAAGTTCCATTTATCAAAAGATAAAAGAAAGGAAATTTCCGGCACCGTGTCAAATTGGTGTTCGAGCTGTGGGCTGGGATAGTCTAGAGATTGATAGGTGGATTGACCAGAAGCTTGGGGTCGATATTAGATAACGCTTGCAAGGGGTTTGCAATGCTAATTTATTTTATTTTCAATATGCTGATATTTTGTTTATTGAGTAGATGTCAATTATCTAAATTCATTGGTTGTCAATATTCATATATATCCATCTGCGATATTTCTATTTTTTTTGCTTGACGAAGTGTGGTTTGGTATGGATGATTGGAATGCGTCGGTGAGATGTTAAGTGTTCAACTCAGTTTCAGATTATTTCTTGTATATTTTTAGAGGTTGGTTTTGTGGTTGATCGTTTTTCTGTAAAAATCCTATCGCCTAAGTTGGTGAAAAAATTTGAAGATGGCGCGGATGAGTTGTGGGCGGCAGATGTTTTCGTCTACATGAAGGGTGTCTTTGAGCGTGAGTTCAAAGAGATTTTTTTCGTGGAGTCTGATGGTGTTTCTTTTATATATGGAATTGACTCGGAGTCTTGTCGTACAGAGGGGCTTGGGAGTGTTGAGTCCGCACGTCAGTGTGAATTTATTGAGTTCTTGAGGGCGAGAACTAAGGCAATTCTCGAAGATCCTGATAAGCATTCTTATCTATTTAGGGCTAATTATTACGCTTGTGAGCGTCAGGTTACTGCTGCCTATGTTTTAATTCGTGAGACCCAGCATGAAATAGGAGTAGGGTATCCTTTGAAAGGTTATGGCTATAAGTGGCACATTGCTTAAGTTTTCTTGTTTAGAAATTCTAGATTATCTGCGCTGTGACTCTTTCTGGCTGAAGCCCATGCTGTTAGCTGATTTCGCCTTCCGCTGATCCTTCAGTTATCTAGTCGATAAAAATTATTCCTATTCGATTTTCAATTTCTTTGCTGCCGCGAGCAATTCGCGGTGGCCAGTTCTCGAACTTCCGGAGTAACTCGGTTGTGGGCGGTGGGATAGAAAAGGCTAGATATGAGCGATTTTCTGTCGGTTGATCACACGAATGCGCCTCGCTTTATAAGGCTCCTCGTAGAACTCGATCGACTAGGTTGGGGCATTCGCTAAGTAGAGGTCATCCAGCGGTTAGGGGAGCAAAGAAAATTTTCATCGCATTGAAACTGGCTGTTTGGCAGTACGTCTCCAGGAGTGTCTAGTCAATCTATAAGCTGTGCAAGGATGTCTCTGTCTCGTCGGCCGAGATCCGGGAGAAAAAACGGAAGACGGGTGTGCTGGAAAAGTAGCCAAAAGCGAGGATTCCTGATGTCTGTTGCTTACATTTACATTGAGCACCCGGTGACGGGAGTGGTAGATACGCTGGGTAAGCTGACACTGAAAAATGGCTCTGGTGAGCTCACGTACTCACCTGAGGCCCAGGCGGGGCGGGCTTGGGTTCCAGACCCGATAACATATCCTGCAACCATCCAGCATCACGTCATCACGACCAATGGTGGCGTACCCGGGTTCATTGACGACGCGACGCCAGATGGGTGGGGGGAGCGGGTTCTGCAGTGCATGCAGAAAGACCGCGTGACCCGCATGGATCTTCTGATGAAGTCGCCGAACTGCGATCGAGTCGGAAACGTAATGATCGGGAGAGAACTACATCCGCCGGCAGGTATCGGCCAGAAGAAGCTGCCAGATCTAGAACCTAAAGGCCTGGGTGAATTCATTGATGTTTGTGAGGCCATTTCCGATGGCCAGGTAGACGACGAAACGCTCAGGACTCTGCGTGTAAAGGAGCAGCGATCCTCACTTGGGGGAGTTCGCCCCAAGCGGACTTATTCGGGCGATGGGAAGTTGATCTTGGCCAAGCCGAGGGATCGTTACGATGAGCACAACCTCCCAGTTGTCGAGCACGCTTGTATGACGTTTGCGAAGACTAAAGGCATGCGTGTCGCTAACACAGCGCTCCACATCGATGACAGAGGTACGACGCTGCTGGTAGATCGCTTCGATAGAAAAATCGTGGGCGGTCAGTTCCGCCGGGTTCCCATGCTCAGTGCGCTGACGCTGTTCAATGCGGAATGGAAGGCGACTGACCATAGTGGCTGGATGTACGCAAAGCTCGCGGATGAGCTGTTCCGACGAGGGGCCCCTGATGAAGATCGGCAGGAGCTCTACATGAGGATGGCGTTCAACGCATTAGCAGGGAATGAGGATGACCACGCTCGCAACCATGCTGTCATTTGGGAGCAGGGTGGTTGGAGGCTTTCGCCTATGTACGATGTGCTTCCAATACTTGGCCAAGGCCCTGCGCAAGCACTTTCAATGTCGGTTGGCGTCGACGGGCCTAGGCTTTCTAGAGCCAACCTGCTTAGCCAACATCAGCATTTCGCTCTTACGGAAGAAGAGGCAGCAGGTTGTCTAGATCGGGTTGCGGGTTGGGCGGCTGAGCTGAAAGAGTTCTATGCAGCTTTCCTGGAGGGGCCTGAGTTGGACTTGGCTTGTGAGTCAGTAGGTGCTTCTCGGCTCCTGGCTTAGTCGCTACTTCCAGCGAGAAAATGGGCAGTGGTCTGTCCCGGAACCGGTGGACAGGTAGTTAAGAGCTACTGCTCGTATTTCGCCGCTCAAACTCCATCGGGCTGAGGTAGCCCAGCGTCGGGGTACGGCTGAACTTGGAGGTATCCAGAACCTGTTCAACGTGACCAAGTGTATGGCCTACGGCTACCTGGACAGTGATTTCTCCCTTATGAAGATAAAAGCAGCCTTCCCCGTTAATCCTTTAGGATCCAAGAAAAAGCCCACGCTAGGTGGGCTCTTGATTATCACTAGACTGCTGCCCCGCAGTTGCTGCAGAACTTTGCGGAGATAGGCCCAAGTTTACTGCAGTCGTCGCAGATCTTTGTGGTGCTAGCCAGAATAGCCTTCTGCCGAATGTAGGCGAGTTGCACAATACAAGGCAGTGTTACGCGATAGGCCGGGCTTGCCAAGTCAAATGCAGTCCACAGAGCTGTGACAATCCAGCCAACAGGGCCGATCAGAACTTTGATGGACTGTAAGAAGGGAGCCATAGTGACCACCGGTATTCCCCGGCCAAGCAACGCTTTGGCTATAGCATTTGCAACGATGACCGTCATTTTGAAGGTCGTAAACCCGCCCATTCTGGCAGCTGCAATGATGGCTGCAGTTGCCGCTTGCCCCGTCAGATTCAGATCGTAAACTCCTAGATCATCTAGGATCGCACGGCGCTCTTCATCGCTCATTTCTTCAAATGCTCGGGCCAGAATCTTTGTTAGAACTTCTCGCTCGATTGTCTCTATATTATCGGTTTTCTCGAAATTAATTTTCTGGTGATTGGCGACGTCTTGTACTATTTCCTCGTAGGGTACGCCATCTTTTCGAAGCAAATTGAACACGGAGTTTCCGCCGAAGAGTCGAATCTCTTTCGCGATTAATTCACGATCACCGGCAGGGTAGATATTGTTTTCCTTGCAGAGCATCAGCCGTTTGCAAACATCGTCGGCGAGGGATAGACGTCCCTTTCCGTTGTCCGTTATGTAGTCAACTAAGACATGAATGTCTTCTACGTCGGCAACGGCAAGCAGGTCTTCAATTTTTGTCGTGCTAGCGATGGTATTAAGCATTTGACCTTCCTTTATCAATCAGACGAGCTCCAAGAACGACGCACATTGTGAATACGATTAGATCCGCATCGCCTTGGAGTAGCTTAAGATCTGGCAGTTCGCAGGTTGCAAATATTCCTTGCATTAATCGCTCATGAGTCTCTACGGTGAGGTATTTCTCTGCCGTTTCTCGATAGTTTGCTTTTTTTGAGAATTCAATGGTGGCCTTGGCGCGAACCTCTCGAGACTTTGAACATTGTTTTACCAATTCACTGGCTTCAGGTTTCTTTACTACATCCTGAATGGTCATATAGGCGCGAGCTAGCGCTTCCCAATCACGTTGGGTCATCAGCAGCAGTGCAGGAGATACATTCAGTTTTGAGGCCAGGCGGCATATTGTGTCCAGATCAGGGTTTGCATCCTTACCGGAACAATATTTTGCGATAGTAGAACGGGCTACTTCAGTCTGATTCGAGAGTGCGTGCTGTGTGATCTTCTTTGGCAGCCCATCCTGGTCGAAGGTTGCAACGCTCATAACCTTTTTTAGGTTTTCACAGAAGGCATGCTTTACGTCTTCAGTCAGCGTTCTTTCCGGTATCATTTCCAATGCCGTCATGATCAGTCATCCCTGCTTCGTGGACGCAATATAGCAAAATGCCACCTAGAAAAGGATCAGAATGTCCTCTGGCGAAGTCATTTATTTTGGCTGTCTATTTGAAAGGACATTTATTGAGTCCTGAAAGAGTCATTTGAGGATGAGGCTTTATCTGAATCTGGCTCCATCCGTTGAAGAATTCCTTGGCAGTAGGCGTGGTTAGGCACCACCCGACTCCTCAGCAAGACGCGTGATCAGGTAAAGCGGAAATGAGCCTGCATGTGCTCGCCCACCACACGCTCGGTAGGTGACCTGAACCGGCCAGATGCACTCATCACGCGTCCAGAAGCGACCATTTGGGATGACCATCGGTAATATCCGGCTAAATTAGGATTGCCGAAGGTTGAGAATTGGACTTCACCCCCGTCATGGCCTAGGTGGGGGGGAAAGGGCTGGTTTATCCCGCTGATGCTGCTGATCGGCCTGCTCAAGTCGCCTTGGGCTAAAGGCCACATCGGCGAACTGCTGGTGCAGCTGTTCGCCCATTGGCAACTGGACAAGTCGATTTACCGCCACCTGCATAACGTCACGCTGAACACGCCTGGCGGCACCATCCAGATTGATCACATGTTCCTCTCGCCTTTCGGCATCTTCGTGCTGGAAACGAAGAACATGAGCGGCTGTATCTTTGGTGGCGAAAACATGCGCAATGGACGCAGAAGATTTACAAGCACACTTACAAATTCTAGAGCCAGCTGCGGCGGAACACGCTGCAAGTCCAGCCTCGAGATCATCCGAAGTGCTCTGGTCGGCAACTATCAACCGGAGCATGTCTTTGCCCTGTCGCAGGCGCTGGCCATGTACGACGCCTACCAGATGCAGCTTGAACTGTGCGACCAGCAAATAGCGCGGAGCCTGAACCAACTCGCTCAGCTGAGGCCAGTACCTGGCGAGCCGTTACCCAAACCACGCACCCTAAGCGACAGTCGAACGCACTCAACGTCGACTTCCGCACCTTGCTCTATCAATTGGTCGGCGTCGGCCTCACGCAGATCCATGGTATTGGCCCTTACTTGGCCTTGCGTCTGGTCGCCGAGTGCGGCACCGACTTGAGCCGATGGCGTACCGCGCAGCATTTCACCTCCTGGCTGACGTTGGCGCTGGGCTGCCGAATCACCGGTGGCAAGGTGCTTTCCGCCCACACACGCAAGACCAAGAATCGGGTCACCGCGTATTTACGCTTGGCTGCGGTGACCATTGGCAAAACCAATACGGCGCTGGGTGCTTTCTACCGACGCTTGTCGGCATGTACCGTCGAAGCCCAGCCTGGCGAGGTCGAGCTAATCGACGAACACATCGACTACTCGAACAGGGTTGGTGTCCGCGACGTAATCATCCAGGCTCTCGGGCAGTAGCGTGGTTTGGCCTCGATATTCGCCCTGGATGAAGCGCTTCATGAAGTGCCCCCGCTATGAAACACACCGGCAGCATAGCAAGGGGGCTGGACACGTCTTTTCACAGCCTGGGCCAGAAGCAGTCATTGAATGGTTACAAATTTTTGGGGGGCTGTAGGGCCTTAGTGACGCAGGTCAAATGATTTGCACTCAGTCTCCGTAACGGCGATTCTACAGGTGCCACAGATGGGAGATTCTCTCCTTGGCTGGACAAGAGAGAAATAAGGAAATTCAGTGCAAATTACAGATGTACTTATACTTCAAAGCCTGAAAGGTGTCGGAAATCGCACCTTGGTGAAACTCATCGAGTTTTACCGCGCCAACAACCTGAAGACGATACGCGAGATCGATTTCACCAAGGTACCAAAACTTAATAGCTCAATCGCGCAAGCGGCTGCAGATTTGTTAACCGGCGGTGAATATGACGTCTTGCGTCTGAATTGTGAGAAATTGCTCTCCACATGGCGTGATGCAGGAATCAATGTCCTGGCTTACGGCTCTAGCGATTACCCCGCTCAACTGAGCTTTCTCCTAGATCCACCCGCACTGCTTTTCTGCAAAGGCAACTGTGACCTTTTAAAAAACCCCAAGTCCATAGCGGTCGTAGGTACTCGCAACAACACCATCCTGGGTGAAAAGATTGCTTATAAGACAGTGGAGCATTTTTCCAACGAAGGGTTCTGCATTGTCAGCGGCCTGGCGCTTGGCATCGATGCCATCGCACACCGCGCCGCCCTGGATAACCAGGGCTGTACCGTAGCGGTACTGGTCGACCTGATCAGCATTGCCCCGAGCAATCACCGGGACCTGGCAGAACAGATACTTCGCCAGGGTGGCCTGCTGGTTTCCGAAAACCCTCCCGGCACCAAACTCATTCCAGCGCTGTTCGCCAAGCGCGATCGCATTCAGGCAGGACTTGCGATGGCCGTTTTCGCCATCGAAACGGCCATCGACGGTGGAACCATGCACGCGGTCAAGGCCGCCAGCTCCATGCATCGCAAGGTCTTTGTCCCCAATGCCAGCGCCGCCGGCTATCCAGACCTTGGCATTGAACAGATCAGTGGTACGCAGGAGCTAGTGCATTCTGGAGTAGCAACGCCTTACACCCGCGACACCTACGCGGAAATCTCCCAAGCCCTCACTCTTGCAGCATCATCATTTGCAGATAAACCGAGGGGAGCAGGCAGTTTTCTATGATCAAATGCATTATCGTCGATCTGGATGGAACGCTTGTTGATACCTCGGCCGTCGCGGGGCTGCGTGCCCAGAGGCAATGGAGGGAAGTGGAATCTCAAATCCAGCGCTGCACGCCATATAATGAAGCCGTTGATTTAATTAACACCGCTCGCGCCGCTGGCATCAAGGTTGCCCTTTTTACAAACTCCCCTTCGAACTATGTCCGGGTCATTTTTAAACACTTTCAGCTTGCCGTTGATTATGTAGTTGCGTACCACGATGTCCGGGATCACAAGCCGGCAAGCGAAGGCGTCGAAAAGATAAGGAACCGTTTCGGTGTCTCCTGCGAAGAAATGATTTTCATCGGCGATAGCGAACTGGACAGAGAGTGTGCACTGAATGCCCAGGTGAAGTTCTTTGCGGCCGACTGGGGAGAGGCTTCCCCGATTGAAACTCGTCGTTCAAGCGCGGCCGAAATACTCGAGTACATTGGGAGTGGGATCGCTCATCGGCAGAAACAATCTCGCACAAATCTAATCCAGGACGGCCACAGATTCTACTTGGGCTACTACCTGGACGGCATCAAGCAGGAGGTCTGGGCCTTCAAGAATCGCGAGAAGAGCGCGGTCGAGCGCTGGATCAACAAGGCGCTGGAGGTATCTGACACCTTACCGCGCATCGATGTTGTCGTCAGGGCCCTCGGTCATGCGGAACTGGATGCTTCTACCAACGGCACGTCGCTGGATCTGTTCGGCGCACGGCTGGCCGCCTCGATCGGCGCCGAGTACCGTCCTGATTGCCTGCACAAGAGCCGCTCGCTCGCTAAGTCGACGATGTGCTCGGCAAAGGAACGTGCGCAGCAGGTGCACGGCGTGTATTGCGCAACCCTTGGCCTCGCGGCCTCGCAAGACAAGAGCGGACTGACTTTCCTGGTTGTCGACGATGTAATGACTTCGGGCGCCACAACCGGCGACATCGTCCGGGCGCTTTCGGAGGCGAATCCCAATGCGCGGGTGTTCATTTTCACGCTGGTCAAGACGCTTTACCGAGCCGAATGTGAGCGCGAGAGTGCCGAGGCTCAACACAACGCTCAGCTCTTCTACGACCTTTACAGCTCCAAGCAGCGACTGCCCGAGACCGCTACCGTCAGGGCTGATGCCGCCCGCTACTCAGACCGCGCTCGCCTGATCAGCAAACAGTTCAGTGCAAACTACGCAAATACCAACCACAACTTTGTTTTCCAGAACCTCAGGTCATACTCCATTGCATCGGAACCTGACTCGAAGCCGATTCTCGATACAGTTTATATTCTCAGGAACATGCTACAACGTGGCAAGCCCACTATTTCCTCACGCAGGTTGAGGAGTGCGTTTGGACTCAAGCAGTCCCAAAGCGGGCTTGAGTTTGCAAGCCAGGCACTTATCTCTCGCCACCCTCTCGAATGGCGTCGATTGATCAGGGGCGATGTCAGAAAAGAAAACTATCCCGCCAAGCGATTTTTCGACGAACTGATAACTAAGCATTTTGGTGAATATCAGTTCGTCAAACAGCTTACCATGCCAGAAGTTAACATTTTCGACATGACGCAAGTCTACGTCGATCAGTTCAACAATCGGCAGGTAGACTTTTTCATCCCGCAGGCTGGACTGATCATAGAGATTGATGGTCAGCAACATGAGGCGTCGGCGCAGGATGACGAAGGGCGCGACGAGTTCACTAAGACACTTGGTTTGAAAACCATACGGTTCACTACCCAAGAGATTGCCACCGAAAACGAGAGCTTCATCGAAAAAATATCAGCCGCTGTCGATCACCTGAAAATGGTCGACAGGCTTGAGCAAGAGGGAATATTGAGCCCTCCCAACGGGCTAACGTTGCAGGACTACCGACACGCCTACAACGACGGTGTCGATACCAGCACTCCCAGTATTAGGCTGACTGCAGCAATCCGCTTCCAACTGCTGGTTCTGGAGCTGATCGAGAGTGGTGACATTCGCTTGGGCAAGGCAAGGAAACTCACCCTCTTGAACCGCGACGGCATCGATTTCGCACAACAGGCCATCGATGACCTGGCAGAACTGCTGTCGCAGTTGCTGACGCTCAGGGGATTGCCGAAGCTGGCACTGAAGGTCGATCTGGAGGAAGTCCAAAGTCCAACAAACTCCCTCCCAGACGATGCCCTATTGATCGACTTCAGTATCCTGAAACGTTTTGATGATGCGTTCCAGGTCAACCAGAGTGTCATTTACACACGAACGCACTATCTCGACTTCTATCGATACTTTGCCAACAGCAACGCACTCTCCATGGAGAATTGCGAGCTGGTTGACTACGACTTCTTCCGGATGTCGTGCTCCGCGCCCATTACCTACCAGCTCGACTTGAGCCCAGGAAGCAAGCAGCGAGAGGCGCTGAAGTTCTTCCTCGCCAACCTGTTCCTCCCTCTTCTGGACGATGTGGACTTTCGCGAGGGTCAGGTCGGGATCATCGGTTCCGCATTGTCGAGAAAAGGCACCATTGGCCTGTTGCCTACCGGTGCCGGCAAGTCGATTTGCTACCAGCTTTCTGCCATCCTGCAGCCCGCCATCAGCTTCGTGGTCTGCCCTATCAAGAGCCTGATGTATGACCAGAAGGCTGACCTGGATGCCATCGGATTTACACGCAGCAATTTCATCACCAGTGATCTGAAATCTGACCAAAAAATCAGAATCCAGAATGACTTCGGCCGCGGCAAATACTTCTTCGTGTTCATCTCCCCCGAACGCTTCCAGACGCAAGGCTTCCGCCGCGAAATGACAGCCATCGGGTTTGATCGTGCCTTTGCCTACGCCGTAATTGATGAGGCCCACTGCTTGTCCGAGTGGGGCCACGATTTCAGAACCTCGTACCTGAATTTGGCCAACACCATCGGGAAGCTGGCTCCCGATGCGAGTTACATTGGCGTGACGGCAACCGCTTCAGTCAACGTTCTGAAAGACATTCAGTCGGAGTTCGAAATTCCTGATGACAATGTGCGCACCCCTCTCGATTACACCCGGGAAGAGCTGTCATTCCACGTGGTGGATGACCGGGGCCGCAAGACCGCTGCACTGATCCAGCTGGTGGACAAGATGGAGGCCAAGTGGAACGGTTCAGCTTCGGCAGCGCGGGGATCGAAGGCGGGTATAATATTTACCCCGACCGTCAACGGGGATAAAGGTTGTTATGAGTTGTCGGGACGACTCGCCACCAGCCTGGGCATGGATGTGCGATATTTTTCTGGCTCAGCGCCGGCAAAGGCAGGCATGGGGGGCGACGCATTCGACACCTACAAGCGAGAGGTGCAAAACGACTTCAAGTCCAACAAGTACCGCCTGTTGACCGCCACCAAAGCTTTCGGAATGGGGGTCAACAAGGGGAACATTGCGTATACCGTTCATTATGGTATTCCCGGCTCCATGGAAGCCCTCTACCAGGAGGCCGGCCGGGCGGGCCGAAACAAGCGACTGTTCACAGACGGGCCTGCCGACTGCTACGTACTCCTGACGAAGGAGAGCAAGACTGACCTGCTGGACAAAATCTGGGACGCTTCTACAACGGTGGCCGAACTCAAGACGTCTGTGGAGGGGTTGAGTCGCGAAAGTGACGTGAAGATCAATCTTTTCCTGATGACGAACAATCTCGACACCATCAATGATGAATTCAAGCTGCTCAGCGCGATCTATCAGCACCTCCTGCAGAGCAGTGATGTCCGGACAGTTTCTGCAACCGCTGCCCAGTTTCGTACCGATAAATTCAAGTTTGAAAAGGCAGTCTATAGGCTCTTTCAGCTCGGCATCGTTTCAGATTGGATCGTAGAGGACTTTTTCAAAGGTAAGCTGACCATCGAATTCTGCTGCCCCGATGAAGAGCAGCTGCAAAACAATCTGGAGCAAAAGCTCAGAAAATACGATACCGCCTTCAAGCTCAGCGACATATTCCAAAGCAGCAATTCGAACCACAGGATCCTATGTGAGCGCTTGCACAATGGAGCAATCGACAAGACCCAGTTCATCTTTCTTGTCCTGCTGCTCTGGTCATACGATCACTTTGCATACAATCGCCGCCAGTCGCTGAAAACGGTGTATGAACAATGCAGCGACCTAGCGGCGGATAAGATCAGCGAAGAGGACTTCAAGAGTCGCCTGGAAGGCTACTTCAAATTCAATGAGTCGAGCCATCTTCTGGCCCACCTGGCGGATCACCCTGATGATACTTCCGCCTGGCTGGCCGTGTTTTTCGAGGAAGATCCCGCATCGGAATTTCCAGAAATCATCAGCCCGGCAAAGCTTGCCACGCTCAAAGAGCAGCTATCTCGCTTTCTGGAGTCCTACAAGGACAATATCTGCCTGGATTACTTGAGCGGCATCATTCGCCTGACCACCGACGACTTTGATGACGCCGATGGAGAGCGGCGAATGGCCGCGTCCCTAGAGCGCCTCAAGCAACGGGGTAGCCAGCTGGTCGAAGACTTGATCCGGCAGACCCTGCTACTCAAACCGCTGTTCTCTGTTGACGCTCAGTGTCGGTTCGCACGCTTGATCCATGAGAAATTCCCCGAATCAACCTTCCTTGAGCTCATCAATGCCGAATTCGAGGATCCCTATTCCTACCGTCAGCTTTTGACTCCCCTGCTCGCGAGGCTGGGCAAGCTCACGACTGCTTATAAAGGTATCGAGTGGTGAACGACTTACAAAAACTGCACAAAGTCATCGGTTCGCTTGAGGAACAGGCGTCCCAGATAAGGGAATTCAATGGAGTACTTCTCGCTGTAAACGATGCCCGCACGGAGATTGAGGCGAGCAAAGCCTCTCTGTCATCACTGTCCGCTGAGCACAAGCAACTCATCAAGGACAGTTACGGCAAGTTTGATGACCTTGAAAAGCGCCTTTCTGATCTCGAAAAGAAGCTGGTCGATTTAGCGAAAGGCCAGGATCGAGTACAGCGCAATATCAGTGAGTTGAAGATCCTTACCCCTGACCAGTTCGAGCATGGCCGGGACAAAATCCTGTTGAAACTAACCGAGCTCAACTTCCTGACTCCTGCTCAGTACGAGGAAGGACGTCGGGCTACTAATGAAGCGTTGAACCATGCGGTTAGTGAACTGGCGCAGAATTTTGAACAGGCCAACCGCACTCATCAGGCGTCACTCAAGTCACTCAAGGCAATGACTGCCTTGAGTCTACTTGCGTTAGCTGGATTTATCACATACCTCGCATTTGTCTTACTGCACTAAAAAGCGCTTATTGTTCACAATCAGCCCCGTGAGGTACAGATGGGGCTGTGCGAGTTCCAGACGCTTAGTGGTCGTGCGGAATGGATTTCAGCAAAATTCTAGTATCGCTTGCCAGTATCTGTTTTACTAAGAAAAAAACAACCACTCACTCAGTTAAATATAAAATTATAATGACGCAGAAATCAAAAATTTTACTAGGCATTAAAAGAGTCTGGCGATTCTCACTATGGTGCTTGTACATACTCGTGATTTTCAAAGCCTACGAAAAGTTCCTTAGGGGGGGCGGCTTCAAAGAAGGCTGGGAAATCAACGCTTTGTTATTTTTGATAGCACTAATCTTGCTGGTGCCACGAATCTACAAAAGAAAAGTCAAGGAAAGCGGCTCACCATCTTTTGCATCCCAAATACTTGCAAGGCTCGTAATCGCCTGCATATTATTGATTTCAGCGGAGCTTGACCCCGGTGGAGCGATGATTGACAGACGCAATGCCGAAATTGCAAGGCAAGAAGCCGAGATTGCTTATCAGAAGCTTAGCCCCGAAGAAAAGCTAGAGTTCGACCGTGTAGAGCGGAAAAAGAAGCTAGATGCAATCCTGCAACAAAAAATAAATAAAGCTCTCTATGCAGAGCCTGACAGTGCAGAAACTTCGAGGTTAAGTGGTATAAGCCAATCAATTGCTGCAGAGGAAGCGGCAAAAAAGCCTATAGAGGTTAAACTGCCCTCTTACAGAGAATGTGTATCAAATGGCATAAAATACTATAAATCAATTGGCTCCTATCCATTGCTGCAATCTACATTCGAAAATGCCGAAGATGTTGCGAAAAATAATTGCTCAAGAAGCCGTGTAGCCTTTGGCTCGTGAAACTTGTCTGACCGCTATTCTATCCCCCAGGCAACAGAAAGTCCGCAATAATCGGGCTTTTCGTTTCGATTCACTGATCGTGCTTTAGATAGTCTTGACGTGGACTCGCTAGGGCGATGTTGAGGCAATCCAGCGGATCCTGCAGTTCGATGTGAGCTAAAATTTAACTAATCTTAGTTGTTTGACTCTTCTATGAGGGATTCGCCCCATGCCTGATGCTAAATTTTTCTGCTGAAACTCATGCGGGGTACCTGGCGCTTGGTGAAAACAACAAAAATTGTACAGAGGTTATAAACTCGTTGCCAGTATGGCTATATCCGGCGTTGGGCTGATCGCTCCATCTATAAATGTCGTTTATGGACTCCTCTCACCTTAACTTCGCGACGCCATCGCTTTGGCGCCGCTGCTGATAGCGCAGCTTTCGCTCTCTGGCTTCGGCATCACTTCGATAACGAATCCTGATGGGCTATTCGCGTGCGGGCTAGCGCCCCGGCTCTTGAGGGAACTAAATTCTTTCACTATTACCTGAATCCCAAAGCTTCAGGTTGCGAAATAGAGTGTCTGCAACTAGTCTAATTAAATGGTTCATACTTTTTGTGAGGCGTCTCCTGCTGGGCGAGCAGTCAGGATTGGGTAGGCCGATTATATGCGCAAGATAAACTCATGCAAGGCACTTGAAGATTTCGGCAGAATTCGTCTGTCGAGGAATTTTTTCATGAGAGACTTTCTCTATAGTGAGGTGGCTAATTTTTATAATGAGCAAAACTTTCCTAGCAATCCGGAGTTAGCAATAGAAGTTGGAGAGCAACTATGTGTTCAGTTGCTGGAGCCTTTGCACGCGACGTTTGGCCGGATAGCAATCCGTTCGGCATATCGTTCATGCAATGTGAACCAGTTAGGAAATCAAAAAAATCACAACTGCTCTAGGAATGAAATAAACTATGGCAGACATATATGGGATCATTTAGACTCCGAAGGGTGCAAGGGGGCAACTGCCTGCATTGTAATACCTTGGTTTACAGATAAGTATTCCAATGGTGTGGACTGGAAATCTCTAGCATTCTGGATTCATGACAACCTGCCATATAGTGAGATGGAGTTTTTTGATGGCAAGGGACTCTGCTCATTCAATCTGAGTTGGAATGAGCGCCCTAAGCGAACAATATCATCATGGATTGGTGGCAAGCGCAAAATTGACCCAGACAGCTTTAATCGACCCGAGTACTACCAGGGCTTCCCCCTGCTCCTAAGAGATATATAAAAAATAAAATAGCTTTGGATGGAGCCGCGCAACGGCATCTCCGGATCTTTCTATGCCTACGAAATCCCCGGCGAAAGGAGGTTTTTTAGCCAGGATAAGATGCCCCTTCCCTGATATGAAAATTTAGCCTAAACAGGAAATATAGCATCAGTATGAGAATGGCGAGTTTTATCAGTCGCCACAAAATAGCCATTTTGCGGGGTGCTCCAAAGTAAAAATAGTAATGGATTTAATTGCAGATGCATTGCTAGCAATATTAGCTCAAAAAAATCCCTCCGCAAATCGCGGGCAAGCAAGGAGTGCGCTCGGTGAAAGTTTCAGAAGATATTCTTTCCCACATATTTTCAGATGCCTCTCTAATCTGCGGGAGGGAGGATGTGATTCACGCAGTAATTTATCATCACCTGGTTAGGTCTGGTATCGATTCTCAACGCATTTCTCGCGAGCAACGCCTTTCCAAAGGGCCTATTGATATTGCGTTGTTTAAAGAAAATTTTAATGGTAATTTTTCTACAACGACGGATATCCCTGAAGTTGTAATTGAGGTTAAAGGCGGTGCATATGGAAACCGGAACGCTCTATTGCAAGAGATAGACGCCGGTGGTTATTGCAAGGATATGGATAAGCTAAGGCTCGAGGCGGAAAAAGGAGTTGAATGCTGGTTTCTATGCGTCGATATGGCTGAGCTGGGGCGTGCAGTTATGTCACCTAAATTGCAACTAATCTCCGAGCGTTGCTCATCTCTTGGGATCTGTTTTGCATACTACTGCCAAGGTGATTCAATTTTTCATTTATCTACACCACGAAATAACTTGACTCAAGTTCCGCTGGTTAAGAAAGTCGCTAGAGAGCCCAGGCGGGCCGACGGCTTTATACTTGAGCGCGGCAGCCTGAAGTTAGACGCGTTTGCTGCTGCGTGTCTTTCCGTGTCGGGGCACGAGGCTAATTGTACTGCCCGCTTCTATCATTGCCTTCGTAACGCCGGATATAGAACAGAGCAAATATCACTTGAGACGTATTTCTCCTTTGCCGCTCGTCCAGGGCAAAAAATGCAGCAGCGGCCCGATCTGGTAATATTCAATGATAAATTTGATGGGCGATTCAATCTATATAAAAACGGAAATCGAAAGCACTCAAACGACGCGCACAAGCTCTCGCATATTGATGCTATTTTTGAAATAAAAGGTGGCGCAAGTATGAATAAAAAAAGCGACAAAGAAGTTATGAGCGCCTATATTGGAGACATCCAAAAGCTAGCGCTCTGGCGAAAAAATGCAGCACTCTCCTATAGTGATACTATGATGAATAGTATATTCTTAGGAGTAGATGGACGTCCGCGAGGGTTTTCAGAAAGTCAACTCAGCGAGTTGCACTGCAAAAGTAGAGCGCTTGGAAGTAATGTTCTATACATTAGTCGGCAACGCTTGGAAATCCTAGCGGTATAGCTGGATATTTATCCATCTAGCCATTTGCAGATGTATATATTATTCGCCGTGGGGATATGAAGGTTCAGCTGAATATTCACAGGTCGCGCACCCAGTCCACAGTACACTGGTCGCCATTCAAACTGTACTACAGCTGGCTGAAACTTTTCTATCAATTTTCTAAAGGATGTATATTTACATAATCCTGAGCAGGTATCGATCTATTCGATCAGCCCTTCATAGGTTGCCGATATCAACTCCAGCCAACATAAGTGCGGTCAGCCAGCCCCTGCAACTCCTTGCCGACCCATAGATCAGCAGAGCACAGGATGATGGAGCGAGAAGAGGTGAGTATTCGATAGCATCGGTCAGCCTCATCGATTTTCAAGTTCGTACTCCATCTCTTCTAGCAACATCCGCAGCTCTCCAGAAACCCTCTCGTCGAAGTCTATCTTTTTGTTTGAGTACGTGAGTACGTGAGTACGTGAGTACGTGAGTACGTGAGTACGTGAGTACGTGAGTACGTGAGCACGAGACGGAGCGGCTAACTCGGGCTACTGGATCGGTGTATTCACGGCAGACATATGGTGCGGAGGGGCAGGGCTGCTTGGCCGGCGTTTCGTTAGAGCACAAGCATGACCAGGCTTCTCCGAGATTCCATGCTCTTAGGTGGGGCAGCGTCTTGGCCTGGCGAACCTCGTCTGCGCTGTTGAGTGCCACGGTGCGCGTAAGAGTGGTGTAGGGTTCTTATCCCTACACCGGTCGGCGGCAGCCCGCGGTTTAGCTGACCAAGCGCAGGTGCCCCGGGACGTGGGACAACGCGGCGTCCTCCTTGGGACAGCCGTCTGCGCCTGGAATCAGGTGCTCCGGCGGTGCGTCCTGCCAGCCTTCGCTCATCGCAATCGAGATGTCGTGGGTCACTTTAGTTGGCCCACCGTGCTCCTTGGGCAGCCACTGGCCGTAGTGCTTGAGCAGCATCTGCTTGTCGCGATGCCCCAGCTGCCGAATCACCCACTCCTCCGGGGCATAGTTGGACAACGCGCGGCTGGCAAAGGTGTGACGGCATTGATTGAGCCCTCGGTAGCGCACCTGGGCTTTGGTTTGATGGCCGCGAAACCAGCGATCCAAGGCACTGGATGACCAAGGCCCCGCGGTGCGCGGGTTGCGGAACAGCAAGTGCACCACTTCCTCGCGGATCGATAGGTTGTCGAGGGCAGTGACCTGCAGCCGGCACAGCGGAGCTTCTGCTGTGTCCTGCAAAATCAGTCGTAGCAGTTGGACAGCAGGCTCTAGCAGATCGATTGTGCGCTCGCGCAATAGCTCTTTCGGAGCCTTGTGCTCTGAGCACACGAAAGCACGGCGCACATGCAGTAGGCGGTTGTCTAGGTCGACGTCCTCGCTGGCCAGGGCCATCAACTCGGAGCGGGACAAGCCTATCCAGCAATTGCACACCACCAGGCGGGCGAGAGGCAGCGCGTTAGGGTCGGCCCAGAGCAGGCGTTGCATCTCCTCCAAGCTGAAGGGGTCGGCGGTGCTGGCCGCTGTCACTCGGTGGTTCTTGAGGCCATGGCTGCGGTTCGCCCGGGTAATGTCGTTGGCCTGGGCATCGCCCCACACGCCGCGCACGACGATCAACACGTCATTCACCGTTTTAGGCGCCAGGCCCTGAGGGTTGTGCCGGCTGCGTACCAGCTGGTAGCAAAACTGCTGCAGCTCTTGCGTCGACACCTCGCGAATCAAGCGATCTCCGAACGCGCGGATGACGTGTTGCGCCTTGCTGGCGTAATTCACCGCGGTTGAGCGTGCGCGGCCAAGCCGCTGGGTCTGTAGCCAGGCCTCAACGCCGACGCGAACGGTCATGTCCTCGATCGCTGGCGGCGTCGACCGTTGGGGGGCGTTGGCCCCTTGCCCGTCTGGCTGCCGCGCCAGTCGGTGTGCCATGGGCGATGACGGAAAGCGCTGCAGGTAGTCAAAGCGGCCTGCTGCAATCGCGTCGACGATCTGTTCGCGCATGCGACCTGCGATGGCGATGGCCACGTCGTCGATCACGCCCCGTTCGACGATTTCACGGCAGCGCTGGCCGCGGTACATGAAGTGGATCCGCAGGGTCTTGCCGTGGCGTTCGACGCCCGGCGGCAACGTGGTGCTCATCGACGCTGTCCTCCGGCCGCAGGGTGGGGCCCGTGTCGCAGCGGCGCGGAATGAGGTGGTCGTGGTGTGGGCTGCTCGCGGGGGGCCCTAGGGCCGGGCTGAGGCGCAATGAGGTTGCAGCGGCGAGCGCTGCGAACGTGGACGACGGGGGGCATAGGGGACTCCCAGAAGCGCTGTCAATTTCGTGAAAACGGTTTGATTCGGCGTTTCCGTGAGCGGGTTAATCGTTCGTGGAGGGGTATCGCGAGCCAGGCGAACCGCGCTGCCCAACGCATGGCGTGGGAGCAGGCTTTGGGGGAGCTGAGCAGTGATGGCATGCGTGGGGTTCCGTGACGGCGGGCCCGTGTTCCTAGGCTGTTTCGTTAGGCTGCGGCATTGTCGATAAAAAATCAATATCGATTATTGACATTTCGCTAATTGGATAGAAATATCGAATAAGCGATTGGCGCAGTGCCGTCGCACCACAGCAATGAGGGCGTTATGAAGACATCGATACAGGCAGTCACCGCAGTGGCTCAGGTTCCGGGCGGCGCTGAGCATCCAGCGAATGGGAGAGAGCCAGTGCTGAACGCGCCGCTCGTGGTGCCGGCTATGGCGGCAGAGGAGGTGCTTTGATGGAAATGCTGACTGATATGCACGAATACATGTCCAGCCGTTGGAGCGACTCCACACTCGATGAGGTCTACCAATACGCCTTCAGGCGGGCTTTTCCCAATGCGTTTGCCAAGAATGGCGAATGCCCAACCTGTAACAGCCTGGATTGGTGCGCGGAGCAGCTAAAGCGCTTTCGCCTGGACTGCGATCTGGGCCAGTTTTCAATCGAATTGCGTGAAGCAGAACCGGGTGAAGACTGGACAGTGCCTGTGGCGGAGGCGTTTCTTGAGTACCTCTCGCTGCAAACGACACTGGCACCCGAGGTCTATGGCATCGATGTCACCGAGATATTGGGGTTTGTTGCAAAGTTTGCAGCTGACGATGACCCGCTCTTGATGCGATTTATGCCGCCGAGCATCTTTACTGAGGAGTGGGTGCTATGGACGGTGAATATAGTGCCGTCAATTCTTTCGCATATTGAGGTTGACGAGGCAATCCTGGTGAAAATTGTCGAGCGGGAGCCTGTTCAACTAATTTGTTTCCCGCACAATATTGTGACGAAGAACGTCGCGCTCGCTGCGTTGCGCATACAGCCCACCTTGCTGGAGATATTTGAAAACCCGATCAAGATGGACGTCGCGTATGCCTTGCTGCGTGAGTTTCATGATGAAATTCATCGACTCAAGAAGCAGCTGTCTGGCACTGAGGAGACGCCACTGCTCGTGGCGTCGACTCTGGCGGCAGAGGAGGTGGTTTGATGCCAATGCTGACGGATATGCACGAATACAACTCCATGGTTTCCGAAGGCTCCGCTCTTCCAGAGCTGTACCGGAAATCCTTTCATCAAGCCTTTCCAGATGCTTTTGCCGGGCAGGGTTGGTGCCATACCTGCAACAGCTTCGTGCGCTATGCGGAGCAACTCAAGCGCTTTCGTTTGGATTGTGATATTGGGCTGCTTTCGATCGTATTGCGGGCGCCGGAACTGGGCGAGCACTGGACGGTGTCAGTGGCTGAAGGGTTCATTGACTACCTCTCTCGGCAAACGACGCCGACCAAAGAGGCATACGGAATCAATGTGCTGGAGATCTTGGCGCATGTTGCTAAGTTTGCAGCAGCCAATGACTCATTCCTGCTGCTCTTCATGCCGCCGGAAATCTTCACTGAAGAATGGATTCAGTCGATAGAAGAGGTGCCGTCGATCCTGGTGCACCACCAGCTAGATGAGGCAAGGATTGTCAATATCCTTGAAAGGGAGCCTTTTCATCTGTCTGCTGTTCCACCCGATCGGATGACCATTAGCATGGTATTGGCGGCCGCACGGAAAAATCTCGCTTCTCTCCATAACGTCCCGCATTCGCTGAAGTTCCACGCAATCTTTAGATTGTGTAATGAGCTTTGTCGCGAAAATCGGGATCTGAAGGCGCAGCTCGAGGTTAAAGCGTCGGTGTGAGCCAGCTGGCCGGAAGCCGCGACTGGTGAGTCAGATGTAGAAATATCCCATGGCTGCCTCTGGCAGCCATTTTTCATTTTATGTGTGTTATGCGTGTTCACCCGTTTCATCTCGATCACGCAAGAGCAACCCGATCCAGCGCTCTAGGTTGGGCCCTCGTCGGGTTGGCGGTTCTGCTCCTCGTCGCGCAGCTGCGCAATTTGGCGATCCAGCTCAGCCAGAAACGCATCAATGTCCATTTCCTCAAATTCGCCTGCAGCTGCCTCAAGAATCATCTTGGCAAATTCGTCGCTGTACTCAGCGGGCTCCGTTGGGCAGTCCCCCTCATCCTTCAACGGTTCGGCGTCATGCTGCGCTGCTTCCGTCTTTACACGAGCACGAGCGTTATCGCGTTCATTACCCGACTCCTGCTCCTTGCCTGGTTTATCCCGCATGATGCCTCCTTAATGAAGAAGCTGATGAATATCGAATTTCCCCATGACAGTCTGTGCCGCGACAGGCTGCCTGGCGGAGGCCCTTTCCCGAACAGGGAAAGGGCTAGCGTTCGAGAGTGTGCGCACAGAGGACGCGAGCAAACGAGTCTCTACAGAGCCCAAACAGTCGGTGCTGCTGCACGGCGCAATGGATCGAGGTGTGCTGATGGAATGGCGTTAAACCGTGCCATCGCGAGCCCCTTGTTAAGCCCTAACGGGCCTTTTCGGGTGTCGTCAGCAGAAGGGAAAAGCCATACCGCTGCTCCTGGCTAGGCAATGTGCCTACGCTAATCAGGCATGTGGCGGGCAGGGTGCGCTCGAGTACGCCATACGCTTGCGCAAATTCACCAATCGTCAGCTGTTGGCCGTCAAGAAAGAGCAGCGCGGACGTTGCGCTCGAGGACGCTCCAACCAAGCGATCGACCTCCTGCAGCAGGGCGCTCCAATGCTCGCTTTGGGTGACGGTGCCGCGGCGAAGCCCCGCTTGCTGGTGATGCAGGCGATAGTCTTCCCACAGCAGGCCGAGGTAGGCCTTCCCGCTCAACGCGGTAAACAGGTTGGCCAGAAAAACCGCCAGATCCTCTTCAGCGTTCCAGCTGAATCCCGAAGGTGCTTTCTGCGGCCAGATGCAATGAAGGCTGAGCAATGCGGTGTGGGCTGCCAGCTCTTCATGCAGTTCCACCGCCAATGCAGACGCGCCGACAACGTGGATCTCGTCGTAGGTTCCTGTCAGGGGAGTCCTCCAGCTCTGTACATGCAGCTGGATCGACATTGCGGGCCAACGCGGCGCCGCAGATTCCACAACAACCGTCTTCAGTCGGTCAGACCAACGACGGGCGTTTTCATCCGTTGCCGTGAGCACAGCAATATTGAGTTGTTGTTCCAGCGCATGGACGCGCCGCGTCGCTGGCGTATCAGTGAGTTGTCCCTGTGCTGCCAGGCAAAACCGAGCACTGCGGGAGATCAGGTCATCCTTGGCCATGGCTTAGCGCACTTGAACCGGTGCGCTAGCGCATTTGTAACCCGGATACTGAGCCTCGGCCGTTACCCGAGCCATCTCCGAACTGACGGCCTGGACGGTCACCGCAAAGTTGGCTTTTTGTCCGGCATTCGGGGTAACACGTTGCAGAAAGGCGCTGTAGGTCTTCATGACACGTCTCCTGATGGGCGTCGGAGACAGTATCGGCTCGACCTGCGTCACCTCATGTCGCAGCCGCTTTTTCGTAGAGAGCGGCAGTGCGTAACGCGGTGGCGGCGATGTCATCTCGCATCTCGAGAGGCTCCAGCACCTCCAGCAAATCGCCTTGACTCAGTAGCCACAGCTTGAGGCCCTGGCTGGGGAGCAGGCTCCCGGTCATGAGCCAGCGATCGTCGGTCTCTTGAACGAGCTGTTGGTCATCGGTCAGCGGGTTTTCTACCAGGCGCTCGAACATTTCCTTTCGCAGACGAAGGCGAATGCCGACCGGGGCATCGGATTTCAGATCCACCAGGCTATGGCGCGCGTCGATGGAGTTGATGTCGTATGCCTCAGGCGCCTTGATGTCATAGAAAATCGTCTTGACTGAGACGAAACGGTGAAGGGGCAGCGCCCTGGGGCGATCTGTTGGCCGGTGATTTTCGAACACGCAGGACAGGTAGATGTTGGAGTCCTGGTACGACAGCCCCAAGGGCTTCAGGCGATAGGTCTTCGGTTCTTGGGCTCCCCGTGGCACGTACTGCGCCTCGACAGAGCAGTTATCCAGCAGGGACTGCTGCAAGGTATTGAGTACCGCTGCATCCACTTTTCCAGGATGGAGGGTGATGAAGCGGGTCGTGCTGATAATCTTCTTCGACCAGTCCTCCGTGGGTCGTGCATCCTTCAGTACCGATCGGGCGTAATTTCGCAGGGTCGCCAAATTGTCGACTTGTGCCTGCATGCCGAAGCGGGCGGCGTGCTCCATGATCATGGTCAGATTCATCGCGTCAGTGGGCAGTAAGTTCAGGTGAGCCAGCGAGCGCGTTGCCCACCAGCGATAGCCTTGCCCCGTTTCTTCCCGATGCACCTGAAGCTCATATTCGTCGAGCAGCCACGCCAGATCGCGCTGAAGCGTCCGTTTGCTGATGCTCATTCCCTGCTCTTTGAGGCGCTCGTAGAGCGCATTCGTATCCACGGCGCTTGCCTTGGGTGGCAGCATATTCAGCAGTGCATGCCGTCGCTTCAGTTCATTCATCCCTGATCTCCAGTGTCTGTACGGCGCGACACAAGCTGTCGCGAGCTGGGGAGATAATAAACAAAAGATGGCAAGGCGATATCGAGGGGCATCAAGTGAGCCGATTCGGGAACGCGTTGTCGTCTGCACGTACCCAAGCATGCTGCTGGCATGAAGTTGCTCGGCGATTGCGTTGCGCTGCCTTGCCGTGGGTGTGATGTCGGTATGGCATTATGCGTTGAGGGAGTGTGCTACTCCCGGCGCTTCAGCAGTGAACATGCACAAAGTCACGGAGTAAGGGGGACAGGGATGCAGGTAGTAGATGGCGAACGCCTCTATTCGGCTTCGGATATTTGCGGGTTTCTCGAGTGTGCACACCTGACGGTAACCGATCTGGCTCACCTCGACTCGCCGCTGCAGAAGGCGGAAGAGAGTGAGGAAAATCGCCTGATTCAGGAGAAGGGGCTGGCTCATGAGGCGGCTTATTTCGCCCGTCTCCAGCAAGAGCACGCTTCGGTGGTGGATATTGCCGCGAGTGGCGCGCGCTCCTTGGCCGAGCGGGTGGCCTTGACCCGAGAAGCCATGGCGCGTGGGGTCGACGTCCTATTCCAGGCCACTTTTAGGGAGGACATCTACGTTGGTCATGCTGACTTCCTTAGGAAGGTTGCTCGCCCGTCTGCGCTGGGTGACTACAGCTATGAGGTCATCGACACCAAGCTTGCCAAGGCGCCCAAAGCAAAATTCCTGATCCAGTTGGCCCTGTACTCTCGGCTGCTGAAGTCGCTCCAGGGACATTCGCCTGAGTACATGCATCTGGTTCTGGGTGATCCGGCCCAGAGCGAGCGGAGCTTCCGAGTGGCTGATTACGCGGCCTACCTCGACCGTGTACTGCAGCGTTTTGAGGCATTCGTATCCTCTTCGGTGCGGCCCGAAACCTACCCGGAACCCTGCGGACACTGCCGTTTCTGTGGTTGGCGCGAGCGGTGTGCCGAGCGCCGCGCACAGGATGATCATCTGTCGGCCGTGGCGGGTATCAGCCAATTGAACATCCGCCATCTGCAACGAGCAGGGGTCATGACGCTGGCGCAATTGGCCACCGTTGGGGAGGGGGTTCAGGTGCCCAAACTGAGCGCGGAAACCTTGGCCAGGTTGCGCCATCAAGCGCGTCTGCAGCACCAAGGTCGGCAGGATGGCGTGCCGATATTTGAGCTACTCCCTGAGCAACCTGGCAAGCGCGGCTTTCGACGTATTCCCGAACCTGTCCTCGGCGACCTGTTCTTCGACATGGAAGGGGATCCTCTCGAGGACGGTGGTCTGGAGTATCTGTTTGGACTCTACATTGTCGATAGCGAAGGCGAGCGCTTCACGCCCTTTTGGGCGCATTCGCGTCAGGAGGAAAAGCATGCCTTCGAGACCTTCATCGATTTCGTGATTGGGCACCTGGCTAAATATCCCAACGCGCATATCTATCACTATGCCAGCTACGAGGAGACCGCACTCAAGCGGTTGATGACTCTGCATGGCACACGGGAGGCTCAGGTCGATTGGCTATTGCGCAACGACAAGCTGGTGGATCTTTACAAGGTTGTGCGTGAAGCCATTCGGGTGTCCGAGCCTGGGTACTCGATCAAGAACATCGAGCATTTCTATATGGGGCGCCGCGCTGGTGATGTCACCAATGCCGGAGCCAGCATCGTGTTCTATGAACGCTGGAAGGCAACGTTGAATCCCGACTTACTGGAGCAGATCGAGCGCTACAACGAGGATGACGTGCGCTCGACCTATCTGTTGCGAAACTGGTTGTTCGAAATTGCCCCGGCCCCCTCGGGCTCTCAGGATGTGACGGTCTCCGCCGAGCCAGTGGATCAGCCTGCGGCCACTCTCGCGAATGAGTTGGAGCAGCGTCTGGAGCACTACCACCAGCGACTGTTGGGCAGCTTGCCCAGTGATGACACGCTGTGGGACGAGCAAGCGCAGGTTCGGCAACTGATTTTTCAGCTACTGGATTTTCACCGTCGCGCGGCGAAGCCGGAATGGTGGGAGATGTTCAAGCGCGACGACATGAGTCGCGAGGAGCTCCTGCAAGATGTTGAAAGTCTGGCTGGGCTGGTGCGCACCGATGCCCCGCCGATTCCCGACAAAAAATCATTCCTCTACCAGTACGCATTTCCCGAGCAGGAAACCAAGTTGCGCATTGGCTCCCAGGCGAAGGTGATAGGCAGTTCGAAGACTGTCACGTTGCATCACCTGGATTTGCAGGGACGCTTCGCCACGCTCAGGGCCACAAAGGCCAATGAGCCGGCAGCGAGTCTTGACCTGGGCCCGACCGCTCCGATCGGCACGGAGGTGCTTCGCGAGGCCATCTTCCGCTACGCCGATGCAATCCTGGCGGACGCGTCTCAGTATTCGGCGATCGGTGATTTTCTGCAGCGCCGGCATCCGCGTCTACGTGGAACGACCATGGGCGAGGTCTTACCACGGGCCGATGCACCGACACTGGAAGCGGTGCAACAGGTTGTGCATGGTCTCGATTCGAGCGCGCTGTTTATCCAGGGCCCACCGGGTGCCGGTAAGACTTTTACCGCTGCCCATATGATTGTGGATCTGCTGCAAGCGGGCAAGAAGATCGGCATTACATCCAACTCCCATCATGCGATTCACAACCTGCTGGCGGCGGTGGAGGCCTGCGCAAAAGCGGCGCCTTTTGCGTTCTGCGGTTTGAAGAAATCAACGAGCGATGAGGACACACGTTTTGTGGGGCAACTGATCGTGTCGGTGGACAGCAAGGAACAGTTGCTCGCTCAGTGGCGCGCTGGCGCCGATCTCATTGCAGGTACCGCCTGGACATTCGCTGACGCGGCGCTTGATGGCGCGTTGGACTATCTCTTCATCGACGAAGCGGGTCAGGTAAGTGTGGCCAATTTGGTCGCTATGGGGATGTCCGCGCGTAATTTGGTGCTGCTGGGGGATCAGATGCAATTGGCTCAGCCGGTAAAGGGTCAGCACCCTGGGCGCTCGGGGGATTCGACGCTCGATTACTTGCTCGATGGGAAGTCTGTAATCCCGGCAGGCTATGGCATCTTCCTGAGCCAGACTTGGCGCATGCATCCACGTCTGTGCGCGTTTGTTTCGGCAGTGGCTTACGAAGGGCAATTACGCTCAGCGCCGGGTACTGAGCGGCAACAGCTTCTCCTTGATGGACAACGCCCATGCATTCCAGCTGCCGGCTTGTATTTCCATCCCGTCGCGCACGAGGGCAATAGCCAACGCTCCCAAGAGGAAGCCAAGGTGGTGCTGGAGCTCTATACGTACTTTCTGAGCCAGCCCTATGTCGACAAACAGGGTTTTCAGCACCGAATCGGTGTGGAGAACATCCTGGTTGTGGCGCCTTACAACCTGCAGGTTCAGCTGCTGAAGGAGCTGCTTCCGGCAGGCGCCCGGGTGGGGACGGTCGACAAGTTTCAGGGCCAGGAAGCCGAGATTGTCATCGTCTCGATGGCGACCTCGAGTGAGGACTACCTGCCACGCGATATTGGCTTCCTGTACTCGCGCAATCGATTGAATGTAGCGGTTAGCCGCGCGAAATCCCTGGCGTGTGTCGTGGCTAATCCTGCGCTCACGGCGATCCGCTGCACCACGCCGGAGGAAATGGCGCTGGTGAATACGCTTTGCCAATTGATCGAGTACGGAACGCCGCCCGGCGAAGCTGCTAATCAGTGAGGGCATTCGAGCGGTAGCCGCACGCCACGACACTCGGTAGACAGAGAAAATTAACGTCGAAGGACAGGATGATGAATCAAGAGCTGTTGGAGCAGATCGCTGAAAACCTTGTCAGCTTGGCAGAGCAAGTGAAGGGGGCGTGCGTTGAGGCTTCGCACACCGTGCAACTCCCCCTGCAAGACGTTCGGGCTGGTTATCCTGAGGCTGCACTGGCTGCACTCAAATCCTGGGTAGCTGCCGGTGGCAATGACGCTCAATACATTTATCAGGTATCGGCCTCTGAAGGTATGGTCATCGACGATCTGCATAAGGCGTTCAGCTTGGCCAAAGACAACAAGACGGGGGGCCGTGCTTATGCTCGCCTTCACCACGCGTCCCGGTGCCTCTATGTGGGCAGTTCGAGCTCCCCGATGGCGCGCCTTAAGCAGCATCTCGGCTTCGGGGCCAAGGGCACTTATGCCATGCAGATTCGCTATTGGCTTCCCCCCCAATCGAGCGGATCGCTCAAAATTGACGTTTGGCGTTTTTCCAAAGAAACGCCCAAGGCGGTCATTCAAGTAATTGAGGATGGGTTGTGGGCCAGTCGCCAGCCTATGTTCGGTCGCCAAGGAGCGCGCTAGCCAGCATTGAAACTACCACGCTGTGATCTTGTGACAACCCAGCCTCTTTTTTCTGGAAGTAAAAGCTAATGAATAACTCCGATGTCGACGGCTGTAAGTGGGTACCCACCGGTCACCCGTTTCCCGAGGTATTGAAGCATTACCTCAATTATCGCAGTGCCAGTACCACTGAACTGGGCGCTATCGATTTTCAAGAGTGGTTGATGCGCTCCAAGCTTGTGAACAACACGAATACTGCTCGCTCCTATTGCTTCCCCATTCGTGAAGGGGAGTTTGATCTGGCGGCGCTTCCGGTCACGGCTCTGAAAGTTATTGTGGCCGGTGGTTGGGAGGGGTTGCTGGAAGCCAATAGAGGGCGTGATTTCTTCTTGCCTGGCGATGACCATCGTCAGGTTTGCCTCGTTGCCGTGTGGCTTGTTGGTCATTTCCATGAAGAGTCGCAGCGCCTGGGCAAAACGGTGGAGACGTTGCTGATTGCCCGCGGTTTTGCAGGTACGCCAAACTCGGTGCGGACGTTGCTGAGCGTGGGCAAGGCCGTCGGTCGACATTTCCAGCTACTCGATGACAAAAATCTGCCGACTCAACACTTCGAATCGTTCTTCCGGTACGTTCGCCGATGCATTGCACTTGGTAACCGATAGCTGCCGGTAGTGCAGCCCGGCGAAGCGCGCGCCTAACAGGCGGCGCGCTCGTGACCACATGACCTTGGTGCGGCGTTCTGTCGACTAGATCGAACGTGGGCGCCATATTGCAGCCGTGGCCCTTTCTCTATTGCTTGGGTTACCCGATAAGGGGAGTCTGATGGGAGAAATATACCGCTCGTCGGATTTTTTGAGGGCGAGGGGTTGAAATTTTTTTTGAACGACGGAGTTATTATTTGAAGGCAAAAGAAATTTTACGGCGGTGAAGTCCACGCTTCAGTGACCGGCGAGCGCCAATCGTTGGGCGGCTTTAGGCAAAATTGGCTCTGGAACCCTTCAAAACGCGGTTTAGGACTTGCTGAAGACCTCCAGACCCTGCGGGTCATGGGGGGATCGCCAATCTTCGCAGCCGTAGGCTGCGGCTTAAGTTTTGTAATCAAAAAACTGTGGCTTTTGAGTTTTTTCTTGCAGCCTTTATGAGTTTGTGGAACACAAACTCATAAAGGCTGCAAATTCTAAACGCAAAATTTACGAAAATATTTCCGGTGACAATGATTTCAAGTCGGAAGTAGGGATAATGAATCGCCGGTGGCCATTTATTGCCTGTATAACCTGGTCGCCTTGTCAGGATAAATTCTTGGATCTTGCATTAAGCCTAAGGATCGCTAATTGACGCGCGAGCTCGACGAATTATCGGTGTGCGATCATGGCAGCCAGGGCGCGATCTCTTCTAGATTGGGAACAATGATTTGTTGCGCGCTAGCGCGAGCCTGAATCTTGTGTGGGTCGATTTGGTAACATTGCAAGACGTACTGAGCGAGCGCACCGCGACTGGGGATTCTCAGCTGGCCATTCTTCATACCGTAGTCGACTTCAATGATGTCGCGCTGGGCCTTTTTTAGTCGGGGGTCGGGCTCGATGACGATGGTGATCTCTGTAAGCCAACCCTCATCATCTTGGCGCGTCCATTCTGATTTATCGAGTGTGTCCAGCTCGCCGCGGAAACGGCTCAGCACAAAATCTCGATAGTCACCATTTTTCTCGCAATACGCGCGTACATGCCAACGCATGCCGGTATAAACCAGTGTGTGCGGAGCAATTAGTCGCGTCTCTGCTTCCGGCGTGTTGAATGACACGTAGTCACACTCCAGGCGAAGTCCGTCTCGGCAGGCCTTTAGAATTGGTCTAAGCACCTCTGGTTGCACGGATCGATCGGGGACTCGGAGCACTTCGGTGTGTGTGTACGCAAGTGCCAAGCCTTCGACATGGGGCGCTCGGTCGTAGTTTTGGTTGAGCAGGTGCAAGTAGGCGCTTGCACTGTCGCTTATGAAGAGTGGCTTGAAATGTTTGCTGGGGACATACCCCTTGAGGTGCCTGTCGTACTCAAGATTTCTCGGCGCGTGCTCTGAAATGTATGTGTTGATGTCTTTTGATGCTTGTTGCCGGCTAATGCCGAAGCTTTGCATCAGATGGTTGGTGGTCAAGCGCCCCTCCCACCAAGCCACTGTCTCAATTAGCCGATAGCGAAGCGCGAGATCCCACCGTACCTGCTCAATGGTCTGCTTGCGTTTCATCAAAGCTCCACCTGTTTGAAAAGACGACACGTTTGGGTAAGAAAAATGGATGTGTAATCTTAGGATGCATATCTTTTGTAAGGCAAGCTGCTCTGAGCGGGCCCCTTAGAGCAAAGCCGTCAGCGAGGTATAGAGGCGGCTCTTGGCTCTGGCGAGTCGTCGATAATTAGCCGATCGCGCGATGGTCTAGCTGCGTGATGGGTTTTGGTGCACCCGGGAGGGGGGAGGGTGTCCGCATAAACGAGTGCGTAGGGGGGAGGTGAGCTCTAGGTGGGCTAGCGAAGCGTACTCACACGCCAAGCGGAGGTGTTCCCTTAGGTAGAGGGCACGGGGCTGCAGGTCGCACTTGAGCGGTCAGGCACCAGAATGATGGCCTGACTTCGAGCTGGGACGCCCAAGGCTACTAGGCTTTCTGTACTCAGCGGCCCCTCCCAGACAAAGGCATTGATCAATTGACATTGCAGAGTCAGATCCAGGCGTGCCGGCATCGATTGCTTGTGCTTCATGGCCTATCCATCTGCTCGAATTGTTTACCTGTACATGTAGACATTGTAGATGTGCAATCTGAGTGGACATATTGTTTCTGCATCTTCTCAGAAGGCATGGAGTGGTGCGGACGTGGATTTCCTGATGGCGGTCTGGTGCCTGGCAGGTCTTGCTGTTGCCGGTGTTCTGGCAGGATCAGTTGTGGTTGTCGTGTTCTGGCTGCGCTATGACACGCTCAAAGAACGCGCGGATTTCCTGATGCAGCAATTGGAAGACGAGCGCCGTCATTGCGCTTTGCAGACCTCCGAACTGTTGGAGCTGCGGGCTGCCCTCAGAGCGGAGTGCTTGCATGTGGAGCAGTTGCAGCGTCAGATCACGCTGCTCAAGTGTTAGAGGTAGATCGGATACGTTCCTATTATTTACCTGCATGTGTAGACATCGTGGACGCGACGCAAATGTTTACATAGCGTGGGTGGCGTCCGGCAGTGCGAATCTCTACGTGTCGAGCAGCTCTACCGGAAAGCTGAGCTGTCCTGTGAGAGTCATCACTCATCAAAAAGCGAAGGTGAGAGTCATGAAGAACGTATTGGCAGTCGTTGGATTGGTGGTGGTGCTGAAGAAGGGGTATGAGTTTTACAAGGAGTATATGGAGCTTAAGCGTGCTCAAGAGGAGCGTGGGCCTCACCGTGAGCCCTCTGCTTGCCCGTAAGCCGGGTTTCTGTGGATTTGTAGTGGCCAAAGGCTATCTGTCCCGATAGCATCGAATTTGGCTTTCGCCCTCTTCGAGAAAGAGTTGTTGCAGCGGGCCCTTTTAGGATCAGCAGGCCAGTTCGATTCTTGCTCGGCAGAGCCGCGTAGAAAGGCATTCAAATCAGTCCCCTACCTCGGCTTAGCGGGGGCGCAAATGTCAGCGTAATGATGCGTTCTGTAAGGAGACTCAGGTGGACGCGACGGAAGTGTACGAGCTCTCTCCCTTGGCCAATGCCATCGTTGATCAGGCGATCGACAATGTGAATCGGAAGCTGGTGGCCGGCTATCGCAACAAGAACAACTCCCGGCCAAATGCTAAGACTGTGGACGTAAAGGCTACGGTCGCTGACACGCTTGATGCGGTTTCGGCTGAAAGCGTAATGGCGGTCGCCAACCGTGGTGTGGCCTGGCGCGAAGTGATCACGAAAAGCCTGACCCGAGGTATCTCCTCACTGAGTACCTTGCAGTTCGACGGCGAGTTTCGGATCAAGAATGGGGTTGCTGAAGGCCTGACCGACATGCCGAATACGCCCGGTGTGTATGTTGTCTATGACTCGAAAAATGAGCCCGTTTACGTGGGCGACAGCGTCAACCTGCAAAAGCGTTGGCACGCCGGTCATTTGAACGAGTACCGGCAGAAAGCGCGCAAAGGCGAGAGCTATAAGCTGGCTGATGAGTTTGAGGAGGGCTGTACCGTCCGCTTCATTGTCATGGACTCGGAGGAAACAGCTGCAGCCTTGGAGGCACATCTGATCCGTACGGAGGAACCAAGGGTTAACGCCCGACAGGAGCTAGAGACAGAACAAGGCAAGCGCGCCAATATCGAGGCGAAGAAAATCAAGGACTCATCGGGAAGCACTGCGAGCCTGGTTAAAGGCGCGGCGACCGAAGCGCTATCGAATTCTGGTTGGCTTGTCCTTGAGCAGCTTTCAGCGGTCATGATCAAGGCCCTCAAGTTCGAGTTGGTCGATGTGCTGAAGGGCGGGACAACCAAGCTCTTGGACAGGGTGAAACGCTTCTTCCAGAGAATTTGGTCTGTGCTTAAGAGCGTAATTACCCAGCCGCTGAAAATCCTAGAGGGTTGCTTTGAGTTCATCGTGAACGCCCTGTCCAAGGCAGTAAGCCAAGTGTACATGCTGGCGCGCAACATCCTGGATTTAGCTAATGGAGCTTGGAACCTCTACAAAGGTGCCGAGACCATGAGCACCGAGGAGCTGATCCAGAAGATCACCGAAACCGTGGTGATTAGCGGTTCCGCGGTCATCTGGAACGCCTTGGATCCAGTGATTGAATCCCAGTTGATGCCCCTTGTTGGGCCCGTGGCTCCTTACCTTGCCGCCGCCATGACTGCTATTGGTTTCGGCGTCTCTAGCTATTACCTGCAGGGCGTGGTGCCTAGCGTTGTCGAGTTGCTGATCAGTTGCAAGAGCATGCACCAGGAGGCTCTGCAGGCTCGGCTTGCAGCGTGCGAGCAGCTGATGATCGTTTCTGAGCGCAATCATCAGCTGGTGCTGGAGTTCGAGGGGTATGTGGAGAGCACTGGGGAGCTGATTTACGAAATGCGTGAGCAGACGGCGGTGCTCTCCACTCACAGGCCTGTGGCTGCGTTCGATGTCAAATCGCTGCTTAAAACAATTCCCGGGAAAGGAGCCTGAGTGTGGGAGACGTTGTAGTAAGGCCCGTGATTGCTCGTGAAATGCTTCCCGCAGTGGCGGACAGCGATTTTCTGAGTTTTTACAGCGAGTTCGACAGGCGTTTGGATGACCTCAAAGATGCATTGGCGCGGTCTAAAAACGCGCAGGCCCTTGCAGCCGCGTTGAAAGGTCGAGGTGGTTTTCAGAACTTTGTAGGCAGCGTGACAGGCCGGAACGATATGGAGCTCGCCGATATGGTCGGCGAGCTTGGTGCCGGAATGGAGATCACTCAAGGCATTCTGCAGATGGTCATGCAGGTGCAAAACACAAAGAACCAGCACCTTCGAATCTTCCACAAGAGCCTCGTAGACAAGATTGCGGATCTGCAAAACGACTCCGCAATGCTCGATTTAAACCAGCGTGAAGCGGCCATCGCGATTGTTTCTGAACTCAGCGATCAGATTCGCGCTCAGCTTGAGCAGCAAGAGATCCTTGAGAGTCACCAGGAAAAGCTGGAGCACCTTGGCCGCTTTGCTGTTGAGGCTGAGTCGCTGAGCGACGAGCAGAGAGAGAAAATCCTGGTTCTGGAGTCCAAGGCGGTTGAGGCGAACCAAGCACTAGAACACCAGCAGCGGCGGACTGAGGCGCTGCGGAATGCGCTTATAGAGCGAGACAAGCAGGATCGTTCTAGAAATCAGCGCATTGATGCACAGGCAGTCGAGGTTAAGTCACTCAAGCTAGAAGTCGAGCGACTAGGTAAAACGATCCGATTACTAGGGCAGGGGCAAGGGGCATTGGCAGATCAGCTTGGTCGGGTGGAGAACGGCCTGACTGGGGCGAGGTCGTTCGGATCTATTGTGCTCCAGAGTGCTCTGCCTTTGTTGTCGATTGTGATCTCGGTCGTTAGCTTGGTTTGCGCGCTGCGATAGCCCGCAGGCCGAAGTGCGTCGTCTGCGAGCGAACTCCTGTCAGTCGCTCAGGGCAAACGTCCTAAAAAGGGCCGCCACAAATTTTGCCAGAGAGTCCGGCTGAAGTACGTCGGCAGCAATAGCTGTCGTCAGAGTTCCCGCTGTGGTGCCTCCGCCAGACCCTCGGCGTTCATCCCGGTTGGTGCTCCCCCTGGCTGGTCGAGCTCAAATTCGCCGGCGTCAACGAAAATTGGCGCCTGCTCGGACTGATTGCTCAGGCCTGGCCGGAGAGCGGTGAAGGGGCCAGGCAAATCCACCGATTGCCATTCGGTGGGTAAGGTTAAGCGAATGTTGATTGCACAGGTTTGTAGGTGGGCCATCTGCTTGAAAACTTTACCTGTGCAAATGATCACCATGGATGTGTCGTGGATTGTTACATAACCTGATTGCCCAGTCTGGGGTTGATAGCCTGCTGCCTAAACGCTTCAGTCAGTTGGCCATCAGGCTTATCGACGCATGTGTCGGGGCATAAGGGGCTTTGGAGTGATTTTCCGAAGGGGAGAGGCGGGCAAATGGATGACGGCTCTCTACGCGGATCATGTTGGGTGTGCCTTTGCAGCTGCTGATCAAAAAGTAGCCGAAGATTTCCGCGCTAGGTCGTTCGTTACCCCTTATTATTCAGTAATTTGCCAGTTCGACTACGAGATACCCATGATCAAGGACGCCCAAACCATTGCCGAGCTACGAGTACTCGTTGGTTACCTCGGTGAGCAGCAGCCAGCCTGGTGGCCGAGCCAGTTCTTTAGCCCCACAGCAGCAGCATTTCTGGGGCCAGTGTTCACCCGCTCAACCACGCTCGCCCAGTACCAGGGCGTGACTGCTGCTGCTGCTCGCAAGCATGAGGAGCACATTGGTGAGGGCCGTACCTTCCATCTGTTCCGGCTCCCGGAAATTTTCGAGCAATCAGCGGCGGGAGTTTTCTCCGATAAGGCCTTTGAGTCTAGAGTCCGTACCTTGGTTGCAAGTCGCGATCAAGCAGTAGCCCGCCTGGCAGAGCTTGCGGGCGACTCTGTCACCGCCAGTGAAGGGCCGGTTGTTGTTGGTGAGTTGGCCGATGGACTGGGCGATGCGTTGAAGTCTTGCGCCGCGCTGTATCTGGATGCCTTTAACAGGGGTATCCAGTGCTTCCCATTCTTACGGGAGGCGCAGTGAGCGCAGTGCGCTTTTACACCACCCAGCTCCAGGCGGGGCTGGGGCTTATCGAAGAAACACGCTTGCTGCTCGGGCTGTATGAGCCTGGCATGAGCACGAGCGAGTTGTCGGATAAGGCGCTAGCTTCCGGCCTGTTCCCGCTGGTATCAGCCCGTCGACTGCACAACATCGTCAGCGAGTGTTTTGCACCGCGTTTTCTGCGAACGCCGGGCACTGCTGCTGCGCTTAAGAGACTGGCTGTCAGTCTGACGCGCCCAGAATTCAGTCAGCTCTTGTTTCTGCACACCGCGCGGGCCAACCTGATTTTGGAAGCGTTCGTCCGTGAACACTACTGGCAGCACTATAGCGCTGGGCGAGACAGCCTGACTCTGGACGAGGCGCGTGAGTTCGTGCTGAAAGGTGTCCGCGAGGGTAAGGCTCAGAAATCCTGGTCGGATACGACTATCAAACGGATCTCCTCCTATCTCATGGGCTGCTGCGCGGACTACCAACTGCTGTCTACCAATACCCGGGGACCTCGCCGGATTCTGCCATTTCGCATCCTGCCCAAAGTGGCTGCCTATCTAGCCTACGATCTCAAGTTTCAGGGGTTGGGAGACAACCAGATCGTTGGCCACAGCGATTGGCAATTGTTTGGCCTGGAGCGTGAAGACGTGCGTGAAGAATTTAAGCGCCTTTCGCTGCAAGGCTTCCTGATCATGCAGTCCGCTGCCGAGGTCACTCATATCAGCTGGACGCACAAGCACATGGACGAGGTGATTGATGTCCTCACTCAAGGCTGACTTCAATGAGCTGATCGAGCGAATCCGCCAGGGGCGCGAGTTCGGTCACGCTAGTTTCGAACCGATTTTCTATCTGGTGTTTCACCCGGAGCAGATCTTGGAGGTGAAGCGTCAGCAGCCGGCTTGGGAGGCGCGTCTACGCAACGAGGGCTGGGATGTACACACCTTTTCCATCGCAGAAGAAATAGCTGACATTCTTGGCAAAGCGCCGCTGCGCAAGATCTGGCTGGCGGCAGATCAGCGTGCCCCTCAGTCCTGGGAAAAGACCAATGTCTCCCTGGCTAACGCGATAGCGAACGGTGCGCTCCAAGATCGCCTTGAGGCCAAGTTAAGCACTCTGGAAGGTAATCCCAAGGCCATCTTGTTGGTCTCCGATTTAGAAGCCCTGCACCCCTTCATGCGCATCGGTGTGATTGAAGGGAAGCTGCAAGGCAAATTCCATGTGCCCACCGTGTTTTTCTACCCCGGCGTGCGCACTGGCAAAACCCGTCTGAAGTTCCTCGGCTTCTATCCCGAGGACGGTAACTACCGCTCGGTACATGTCGGCGGCTAAGGAATAGAGGCAAGTATGGAAATCAAACAGCTTTTCGACCCCAGCAAAGACATCTACCGCAGCATCGAAAAGGTCATCACCTACGGCGTCTCCCAGGAAGCGCGTCTGAAGGCTGAGATCGCCGAGTATGTTGTAACTGACAGCATCGATGAGCAGTTCAACAAGCTGCTGCTCAAGATGCAGGCTGCTATGGATGCAGGTGGTGAGAACGAAGTGGGGGTCTGGGTTTCTGGCTTCTACGGTTCGGGCAAGAGCTCGCTGACCAAGTACCTTGGTCTGGCCTTCGACGACAGCATCAAGATCGATGGCGTCCCGTTCATTCAGCACCTGCAAGACCGTCTGAAGAAGACCACTACACGCCAGCTGCTTAGTACCGTCGCCAAGCGCTTCCCAGCTGCTGTCCTGATGCTTGACCTGGCCAGTGAGCAAGTGGCCGGAGCCACCATGGAAGAGGTCTCCACTGTCCTCTACTACAAGGTGCTGCAATGGGCTGGCTACTCACGCAATCTCAAGGTCGCGGCGCTGGAGCGCAGACTGAAGAAAGAGGGGCGTTATCAGGAGTTCCTCGACCTGTTCAAGGACATGGCCGGGGGTGAGGAATGGCACAACTACCGCAACGATGAATTGGTCGTGGACAGCCTGGTTCCTGCTCTGGCTCACCAGCTTTACCCGAACCTGTTCAAGACCGAGAACTCGTTCAGTACCGAAGCCAGCGAGGTTATTCGCTTTGAGAATGACCGTGTCCAAGAGATGCTTGAAATTGCCCGCGAGGCATCGGGCAAGGATTACATCATCTTCATCATCGACGAAGTGGGGCAGTACGTCGGCTCTCGTCCGAACCTCATCCTCAATCTCGATGGCCTGGCCAAGAATCTCAAGGCATTGGGCGATGGCAAGGTTTGGATCATTGGTACTGCGCAGCAGACCCTGACAGAAGATGACCCGCGCGCCTCTCTCAACTCGCCGCAACTGTTCAAGCTCAAAGACCGCTTCCCGATCCAGATCGATCTGGAAGCTAACGACATCAAAGAGATCTGCTACACCCGTCTGCTGGGCAAGTCACCACAAGGCGCTGCCGAGTTGGGAGCGCTGTTCGATCAGCATGGTCAGGCACTGCGTCATCACACCAAGCTGGAAGATGCCCGGGCGTACGGTACGGACTTTGACAAGGCCACTTTCGCCAACCTCTATCCCTTCCTGCCTGCACACTTCGACATTCTGCTGCACCTGTTGGGCGCACTGGCGCGCTCTACGGGCGGCATCGGTCTGCGCTCGGCAATCAAAGTGATCCAGGATGTGCTGGTCGAGCCAGGCGAAGGCAAGACCCCAATTGCCGATCAGCCAGTGGGCTGGCTCGCTACCACCGTGACCCTATACGACGCCCTAGAGAAGGATATCCAGCGCGCTTTCGTCAGCATCCACAAGGCAGTCGACAGCGTCTGCAAGATCCGTTTCAGCCACTCGCCGATCCACCAGAACATCGCCAAGACCGTGGGTGTTCTGCAAATTCTCGGTAACCTGCCGATCACTCGGCAGAACGTCAGTAGCCTGATGCATGACAGCATCGCCTCACCCAGCCAGGCGGAAGCGATCAAGCAGGCAGTTGAGGAGCTGATTACCGATCCCATCGTACCGTTTGGCGAGCAGGATGGTTTCCTGCGTTTCTTCAGCGAAAAGCTGAACGATATCGAGCAAGAGCGCAGCCAGATTCCGCTGCGAGCCGTAGAGCTCAAGCGCCTTGCCAACAATGCCCTGACGGCGGCTTACAATCCACTCCCGAGCACCCAGCTACATGGCTCTCTGGCTGTACAGACTGGACTCAAGGCGCAGACCCAAGGCGGTATGCCGGTGGCGTTGGCGGGTGATCGCAACACCATCCAGACCATCGTCGAGCTGGTTGATCCCAAGGACTACGACACCACGCGTACCCGCCTGGTGGATGAGTCGCGACACAAGCAGGCGCAGTACCAGATTTTCCTGGTTGGCCGCGCCACTCCGGAAATTGATGATCTGACTGCGGAGATTTATCGCTGCAAAGAGATCGCTAACAAATACCGAACCGATCCCGACCAGGAGATCAAGGAGTACTGCAACGGCCAGGCGGATCGTGCCAACCGTCTGACTACCGAATTGGAGCGCCTGATTAAGCGCAGTTTGCTGCAAGGCTCATTCATCTTCCGCGGTCAAACCAACGCAGTGGAAAACCTGGGCAGTGAACTGGTTGATGCTGCACGTAAGCATTTGGCCGAAGTCGCTGAGCAGGTTTTCGACCGTTACGGTGAAGCTCCTGTGCGGGCAGCCACCGAGCTTGCTGAAAAGTTCCTGCGGGCTGGCAGCCTTACCGCTATTTCAACGCCAATCGATCCGCTTGGCCTGGTGCAGGTCAGTGCCGGCAAGGCGAGTATCCGCACCGACCACAAGGCGCTGATCAGCATTCGTGATCATATCGACCGCCTTGGTATCGTTGAGGGCAAGAGCCTGAGCGACAGATTTGCTGATGCGCCGTTCGGCTGGTCGCAGGACACGCTGCGCTACCTGCTGGCCGCTTTGCTGCTTGCGGGGGAAGTCAAACTCAAGGTGGGTGGTCGCGAAGTCACCGTCAATGGCCAGCAGGCTATTGACGCGCTGAAGACCAACAACACCTTCAAGAGCGTCGGTGTCTCCCTGCGTGAGGACAAGCCTTCCATGGAGATGCTCGCTCTGGCCTCGACCAGGCTGACCGAGCTTTGTGGTGATTTGGTCGTGCCCCTTGAGGACGCCATCAGCAAGGCGGCCACCAAGTTGTTCCCCAATCTACAACAGCGCTATGCGCCCCTGGCGGAAAAGCTCAAAAGCTTAGGTCTGCCAGGTGTAGATCGTCTGGATAGCTTGAGTCGCGATATCGCTGATGTGTTGCTGACGGATGCCTCTGATGCGCCCCAACGGCTGGGCAAGCAGGACTCAGCACTTTATGAAAACCTGAAGTGGGCTGCCGAGGTACGAAATAGTCTGGATCAGGGGCTTGAGCAGACCTTGCGTGACTTGCTCCAGCATCGCAGTGCCATCGAAGGGTTGCCGCAGACTGATATTCCTGCCCAGCTGAAGGATGAACTGGCCGAGCCCTTCGCTCAGCTAGAGCAGCGTTTGCAGCAACTGGATTTCCACTGCCACTCAGCTGACTTCAATACCCGCCTGACCCACCTACGTACCCAGGTAAGTACAGCCGCCACCTCCATGCAGTCTGCTCAGGCCGAGCGTCTGAAAGAGGCAGAAGTTGATTTGCAGCGCGTACCTGAATGGGTCGAGCTGACCCTGCAGGAGCAGCAGGAGCTGCTTGGCAAGCTGGAGGGGTTGATTCTTCAAGTGCAGCCGAATATCGCTGGCCTTCAAGCACTGGTCAACCGCGACTACGAGATTCACAACCAGGTGCAACAGCTCAAGCAGCGCATCGAGCGATTGGGGCGCGAGCGCCTGCAAGAGCGGATCAAGTCCGAACAGCAGGAAAATGAGCAGGAGGGTGCTCCAGAAGCCAAGACCATTACTCGCAGCTTCAAGGCCCGTGCCCGCATCACCTCGCTGTCCGACCTGGATGCGATGATCCAGGCGCTGCAAAAGCTCAAGAGCGAACTGAAATTCGCACACGCCTTTGAGCTGGATGTGCAGGTGGAGGAGTAAAACGTGGCCTTTGATCAAAGCACGCGGAATCGGCTGCAAAAGCTAGTCAGCGATTGCCGCAAGCTGCTCAGTGAAGAGTTCAGCATCCAGTTGCAGCAAACCTATGGCATCGATCCCTATAGTGGTGAGGTAGCGGGTCTTGATCGGTTGACTCACTTGAGTGACCGGGATCGACAGACCGCCCAGCTGCTGCGCGACACCCTCGCGCACTACTTGGCCGTGGATGCGGATGACAAGGCTCATCGCATCGCTGCCATCGACCGCATTATTCGCGAACAAGCCTTTACCGTGCTTAACCGTTTGGCAGCCCTGCTGATGATGGAAGCTCGTGGCCTGCTTGCTGCGGCTGTGGTCAGTCAGGGGCAGCAGTCCCAGGCCTTCGAGTTGTACAAGATGGTCTCTGGCAGTTCGTTGGGGGAAACCGGTGAGGCTTACCGTACCTTCCTGTTCAGCCTGTTCGATGAGTTCGCCATCGACTTGCCGGCATTGTTCGACCGCTATGCCGCTCAGGGGCGCCTGTTCCCTCGCGAGCCTGCGTTGCTTGAAGTGTTGGACGGGCTGAACCACCACGAGATTCAGCCGCTGTGGGGTGAAGACGAAACCATTGGCTGGATCTACCAGTACTTCAACTCCAAGGAAGAGCGCAAAGCCATGCGCGATGCCAGTCAGGCGCCGCGTAATAGTCGTGAGCTGGCAGTACGCAATCAGTTCTTTACCCCGCGCTATGTAGTGGAGTTCCTAGTCGACAACACTCTGGGGCGGATGTGGTTCAACGCCACTGGAGGGCAGACTGAGCTACGCGGGCGTTGCCAGTACCTGCTGGTCAAGCCGGATGAACAGCCGCAGGCTAGTGCCCGTTTGCGTGATCCGCGTACCCTCAAGCTGCTCGACCCAGCCTGTGGTTCCATGCACTTTGGTCTTTATGCGTTCGACTTGTTCTTGCAGCTCTATCAGGAAGCCTGGGGTTGGGAACAGGCCCATGGCCCCGGTTCACTGGATGTTTCTACCCAGGCCAATGCTGGCCTGCTTCCTCTCTGTCAGACCTATGCTGACCGAGAGGCATACCAACGTGATGTGCCGCGACTGATCGTCGAACACAATATTTACGGGGTGGACATCGACCCTCGCGCTGCGCAAATCGCTTCTTTGGCACTATGGCTTCGTGCGCAGCGCGCTTGGCACGATGCTGGGGTCAAGGCACAGCAGCGTCCAAATGTGGGCCGTGGCCATGTTGTGGCCGCTGTGGCCCCGCCGGCTGAGCGAGATCTTCGGCAGCAATTCACTGCGGCTCTCGATAAGCGCGACGGCGAGCTATTCGAGAAGACCCTTCAGCTGCTCAAGGGGTTGCCAGAGCTGGGCGTGCTACTGCAAGTGGAGCGCGAACTGCCAAGCCTGATTCGCCAGGTTTACGTTGGTGCCGGTGCAGGCCTGTTTGCTGCTGAGGAGCAGGAAAGCTGGGAGCAGGCCGAGTCTCGTCTGCGTACAGCACTGGTCGATTTCGCCCAAGAGGCGAAATCGACCTATCAGGGGCGCCTGTTCGCTCAGGATGCTCTGGAAGGGCTAAGGCTAATTGATCTATGCCGTGAAGCGTTCGATGTGGTGGTAATGAACCCACCTTTCGGTGCACTGGCGGTCAATACCAAAGATCGGCTGGTCAAGGCCTACCCGCGAAGCAAGAACGACCTAATGGCAATTATGGTGGAACGCGGGGTTGAGCTGCTGCGTAGTGGCGGGCGGCTGGGGGCGATCACTTCGCGCACCTGTTTCTTCCTGTCCAGCTTTCAGAGGTGGCGGGAGGAGGTCGTGCTTGGTTTAGCTGCGCCTGCTGCAATGGCTGACCTAGGGCTCGGTGTTATGGATGATGCGGTTGTTGAGGCTGCTGCTTATGTACTGGAGCGAAAATAGATAATGGACGTTATACGTACAGTTGATACTGTAGATAAATGGGGTGCGCTTTCAGAGGCATGCCAAGCCATTAGATCCGGTCAGAAAAGTGAGCGAGTATTCTCATTCAATGAACAACTATTTTCTGGGATTCCTGGCGCACCGTTTGCGTACTGGGTTTCATCGGAGCTAGCGGAATGTTTTTCTAAATTCCCTTCTATGGTTGGCGCGGGATATAAAGCTTGGGTTGGGCTGCAAACAAACTATGACTTTCAGTGGGTTCGTCTCTGGTGGGAGAATGATAGCGCTGACCAACTTGTTGGGTTGGTTCCTTTTTTTAAAGGTGGTAATTGCTCACCTTATTACTCTGATATTTACCTTTCTGTTCGGTGGGGGGAGGATGGGCGTCTTATCAAAGAGTGGAAGAGGAGTCAGCTGGAGCAGGGGCTAATTACGGCTAATAATTCGCAGTGCTGGAATGAGAAGAGTTATTTTGAGTCAGGCCTAGCTTGGCCCAGTAGAACTCTTGCCTTTTCACCTAGGGTGCTACCTTTAGGGTGCATTTTTGCGCATAAAGGCCCTGCAATATTTTCGGCTGATCGTTGCGAGGCTTCATTACTCGCAATTATGGCAATAATGAATTCTGCCCCTTTTAAGGCGCTCGTTGGTACGAGGTTGAACTCTGCTGACAAGAATGCCAGATCCTATGAAGTGGGTATCATTGAGGCTACACCCGTTCCAGACTTTTCTCGGTCGGTTTCTCGGTTGGCGGCCCTATCACATCAATCCTGGAGCCTCAGGCGTATTCTGGATAGTACAAATGAAACATCACATGCATTTGAACTCCCCGCTGCAATTTTGCAAGGCTCTGAACTTTCTAGTCGGGATGGCATCAGCGAGAGTTTAACGAGCATCCAGGCAGAAATAGATCAGATTGCTTTTGATCTCTATGGATTTACTGATGCCGACCGTGCCGCTGCGCTGGGTGGCACCGAAGTAGCTATCGATGAGCCTAGCGACGATGACGATGAAGACGAGGCCCTCGATGAGGTGCCGAGTGTCGACTCGCTGCTGTCCTGGGCAATTGGTGTCGCCTTTGGGCGCTTCGATTGGCGTTTCGCCACAGGTGAGCGCACTGCACCGCCCAGGCCAGAGCCGTTCGATCCGCTGCCGGCGAAAAGCCCCGGAATGTTGCCGGACGGTGCTATGGCGTTTCATCAGCACGCCGGCATTCTGGTCGATGACCAGGGTCATCCCCATGACCTGGCACGTTTGGTCGAGCAGGTGCTGGAAACTGTCGATGCGTCTGTGGCTGAGGACGTGCGCCGTTGGCTGCAAAAGGACTTCTTTGCCTTTCACCTGAAACGCTACTCCAAGAGCCGACGCAAGGCACCGATCTACTGGCCGCTGGCAACCGCTTCCGGCAGCTACACGCTTTGGCTCTATTACCCCAGTCTAAGCGACCAGACGTTGTTCACCGCCGTCAACGACTTCGTCGATCCAAAACTGGAGGATGTGCGTAAGGAGCTGCAAACACTGCGTGATAAGGGAGCTGGCCGTAGCAAGCAGGACGAGAAAAGTCTGGAGGCGCTGGTCAGCCTGGAGCACGAGCTGGCCGACCTGCGCGACAGCCTGTTGGAAATCGCCCCCAGCTACCGCCCCAACCACGACGACGGTGTCCAAATTACTGCCGCCCCGTTGTGGAAGCTGTTCCGCCACAAGCCCTGGCAGAAGGTGCTGAAAGACACCTGGGCGAAGCTTGAAAAAGGCGACTACGACTGGGCGCACCTGGCGATGAATTACTGGCCTGGTCGTGTACGTGACAAATGTGTCACCGACAAGTCGTTGGCTATCGCTCATGGGCTGGAGCATCTGTACGTTGAGCCTGAACCAGTCGAAAAGAAAACACGGGGCCGTAAGAAAGCAGGGAGCACCGAATGAGCATCATGCAGCAGTCGAGCAAGGCCCAAGACAGAACACTTGGCGTCTGGTTCCAGAGCATTCAGCAAGGGCAGGTAAAGCTACCGCGTTTCCAGCGTTTCGAAGCCTGGGATCGCAACCGCGTTACCGGGTTTCTCAACACCATCATTAACAACCTGCCGGTTGGCGTGACTTTGGCGCTTGAGGTGGGGGATCAGGAAAAGTTTGAGTCGCGATACATTTCCACTGCCGAGCCTAAGGTAGAAGGGCGTGTGAACCAGCATCTGTTGGATGGCCAGCAGCGCCTTACGGCTTTTTGGCGCTCAATGCATAACAACTATAAGTGGGAAACCTACTTCGTCTATTTGCCGCAGTTCGACCGTTACTACGAACAGCCCGGTGATGAGGTTGAGGTGTGCTGCATTCCCCGCTGGATCAACAAGAATGGTCTGCGCATGCCTCGCTGGGCAGATGATTCGCGTAGTAGCTTCGAGCGCGGGTTTGTGCCCATTTCCCTATTGCGCCCTGGTGACCTGGTGGGTGAGATCGATGCTTGGTTGGCCAGCGCCACCAACCATCTGCGGCCTAGCAAGGAAGATCCCGAACTGTGGGATAAGATGGAGAGCTACAACGCATTGCGTGAGCAGTTCAAGAACGAGCTGAACACCCTGCGTGAGCGGGTGACGCACTTCAACCTGCCTTACCTCTCGTTGCCGGCTGACACGTCCAAGGAAGTGGCACTACAGGTGTTCATCAACATGAACACCAACAGTAAGCCTCTCTCGCTATACGACATCATCGTCGCGGAGGTTGAAAACGTCGCTGGGCGCTCATTGCACGAGCTCCAGGTAGCACTGGATGAGGAGTGCCCGCACGTTAGCCGCTACAGCGACCTGAGTGACCTGATCCTTTCCACCTCTGCGCTGCTTCAGGACAAGATCCCCAATACCCGCGGGATGGTGGAAATGTCCAAGCAATTGATGTTGGACAACTGGCCAACGCTTGAGCGTGGCCTGGAGCGTATGGCTGCGCTGCTCGCTAGCCAGGGGGTATATGACGCGGCTAGGTTGCCGACCAATGCGGTGCTGGCCGTAATAGCCGCTAGCTATGCTTTGATCCCTGAGCATGGGGATTTCTTGGGTAACGCTGAGAAGCTGCTTCGTCGTTATCTGTGGTCTTCCTTTTTCAGCGACCGTTATGAGAATTCAGCCGCATCAAGAGCCTTTGCAGATTTCAAGGCGATGAAGATCCTCCTGCAAAAGAAGGATTTCAAGGATGAGGATCTCGCATCTGTACCTGTGCTGGATCGCGCTCAACATCCGCTGGCCACTCTCGATGAGCTGATGAGTGCAGGTTGGCCGAAGGGAACCGGTATCGAAGCACGAGCCATCATGGCAGTGACGACCTACCTCGGGGCAGTCGATTTCGCAGATCACAAGGCGGCCTCTTACGAGAGCTTGCAGAAGCGTGAATACCACCATGTTTTCCCTGATGCTCTGCTTGCCGAGGCCAAGATACCGAGCTATCTCGCCCTTAACTGTGCCCTGATCACCTGGAAAACCAACCGCAGCATTGGGCGCAAGGATCCTCTCGACTATTTGAAGGATCGTGTGGACTGGGCTGGGGAAGACACCGTTCGCAAGCGGCTCAAAACTCACCTGATCGATTATGACGTTCTGGCCAAAGCTCATTACGGTGTGGCTACTGGTGAAGCGTTCGAAAATCGTCTGAATGCCGACTTCACCGCATTCCTGCATAACCGGGCCAGGCTGGTCGAGGCAGCAATGCAGCAGTTAGCTGCGGGCGAGTCTGCTGACGTTACCAGTCTCTGGACGGTACTCGAATCTGTTGAAGAGGCGGTTGTTTGATGAGTGTTCAGACCTTCATTCAACAGGAAATCTTTTTTCCGCGACTCGCGAAGCGTGGCGTGCTGGTGGTATACGACCCAGAGCGGCGCTATCGGGAAACCTGCCTTACTCTGGCCGATGAGCGTTGCGAGGTAGTTGACGCTTCCGAGAGCAGCATTCTGAGCCGTGAGCAGGCGATCAAGGCGCTACTGTCCCTGGGAAAGAGTCAGGTCGACAGGTTGCTGGTCTATGTTCCAGCCGCGCAACCGCTGACTGAGGAGGCTAAGCAGGCTGATCCTTTTGCAGCCGTTGGCGCGTGTGGCGAGGTTTTCCCAGGTGGCGACAGCGACAGCTTCTTTAGCCTCTGCCTTAAAGCCAAGCCTGATCAGACCATGGCCATCCGGCACATTTTTGAGTCAGATCCCAACCCGAGCTTTGCTGTGATAGACGCCGTCGGTGGTGGTCTTGGCTGGCCGAACTTGCGTGCCCTTCTCAAGGTAGAGTCGAGTCGCGACATCCTCTTTGCGCTGCTAGCGCCAAGCACCCAGCAAGAGGCTGCCCTAAAGGGGAGTGATGCCTGGGTGAGCGAAGCGCGCGACCTGCTGAAGAACTCAATTGGTTTGTCTCTCAAGACGAAGGGGAAGACCTGGTCTTCTATAGCCACTGAGTTGTGGCGCTTCGTTTTGTTCAGCGAGTTTGTCTTTGATCTCCCTGACCAGTTGCCGGCTGCGTTGGCCGACATTCCACGTGCAGACACCATTGCCAGGGCCGTGATTGAGGGGCTCTGTGACGACCTGCGCAATGATCGACGCACCCAGGGCCTGTATATCGATAGAGCTGAGGAAATTGAGGAAGAGCTGGGGCTCATCGGACACTGTGCACAGTTATCTGATTTGGGGCAGCGTGACACTTTCCCCTTCGAAGAACGCACCTTCCTCAATCGTGCTATCTCCGCAGTCTTGGCTGACGACACTGACCACGTGCGGAGGATTCTTGAGCAGCACCAACGTTCAGTATGGACGGGGAAGGGCGAGAGCCGTGGGCAATGGGATCTCCTTCGTTCAGCACTTGACTTGATCCAGAGCTGTGATGACTTGGATCGTCAATTGGGGGATCACACTCGTAGTCTGGAAACCCTGCTGGAGTTTTACGTGAGCTCCCTGCGCGAGGTGGATCGCCTGCATCGTGAGTTCGAGCAGGCCGTCAGCGACTTCGAGTGGCAGGACACTGATGGTGTGATGACCTCGGTGAAGCAGCAAGCTCGCAAGCAGTACGGCAAACTGGCCGAGAAGGTTCAGCTGGTCTTCACCCGTCATTTGCAAAATAGCGGATGGCCGCTCCCAGGCTATCTCGCCAACGCAGATGTTTTCGACCGTTTGGTTGCCCCTAGGCTGCAACAGAATGGCCGCAAGATCGCCTACCTGATGATTGATGCCCTTCGCTATGAGCTGGGCGTCGCGTTGGAACGTCAGCTCGCCGAGGATGGCATTGTCGAGCTGAAAACTGCTTTGGCTCAGCTGCCCAGTGTGACGCCGGTTGGTATGGCCAGCCTATTGCCGGGTGCCGGTCAGCAGCTGTTCTTGCGAAATGCAGATCAGAGCATTGTGCCGATGTTGGGCGATCAGGTGGTCAACACTGTGGCGCAGCGCATGGAGGTGATCAGGAAACGCTACGGTCAGCGGTTTGCCGAAGGCAGGCTTGAAGACTTTGTTCGGGATCGCGTTGATTTTGATGCGGACATCGATTTGTTGGTGCTGCGCGCAGTGGAGATCGATAGCCACTTCGAGAACCACCCCGATACCGCACCCGCTGAAATCACTAATGCGCTACGGCGTATTCGTGTGGCGATCCACAAGCTCACCCAGCGTGGTTTCCATGAGGTCGTGATCGCGACTGATCACGGCTTTTTCATGAACAATCATGCTGGCGCTGGTGATGTGAGCTCCAAGCCATCGGGGGATTGGTTGATCGTTCATGACCGGTGCGCACTGGGTGACGGCAGTGCTGACGCTAATCACCTGATTGCCAGCGCTGAAAAGTTGGGAATTCGGGGTGACTTCGCCAAGTTTGCGGGGCCGCAGACGCTCGCGGCCTATCGCAGTGGCCTACTGTATTACCACGGCGGTGCGTCTCTACAAGAGTGCGTGGTACCGGTCATCACCATGCAGCTGAAAGCCCAGGAGCAGCCCAGCCTTAATAAGGCAGCGATCAATATCTCCTACAAGAACGGTGCAAAACGCATTACTACGCGAGTCCCTGTGATCGATGTGGCGGTCGATGCTGCGGATATCTTCTCTACGGAGAGTGATTTCGAGATCCTGCTAGAGGCCCAGAACAGCAAGGGTGAGGTTGTAGGTGAAGCTAAGGCCGGTGGTGCTGTAAACCCGGCAACGGGTACGCTGACCCTCCAGGCAGGTCAGAAGGTGCAGGTCACTCTGAAAATGCAGATGGAGTTCGAAGGCAAATTCAAGGTGAAGGCTCTGAGCCCGAAGACTAATGCCATTTACAGCCAGATTGAGCTGGAAACGGACTACGCGGTGTAAATCATGGATACCCTGGATCAGAAGCTGACATCGACGTTTGACGGCAAGGTGGTTCGCAAGGATCTTCTGCACCGAATCAAGAAAGGCACCAACGTCCCTACCTTCGTGCTGGAGTTCCTTCTCGCACGCTTCTGTGCCAGTGACGATGATTCGGAGATTCAGGCTGGCCTGGAGGCGGTGCTCGACACCCTGAACGAGAACTACGTTCGGCCCAACGAAGCAAACGCTGCGCAGTCGAAGGTGGCCACGAAGGGCAAGCATCGTTTCATCGACAAGGTGCACGTGAACTATGTTGAAAAGGACCGTCGGCACTGGGCGGCCTTGGAGAATTTCGACTCGCGCAAAGTTGCGATTAGCGAGAAGTACTACCGCGACCATGATCGATTGTTACAGGGTGGTTTGTGGGCGGAAGTGACTCTGGCCTTCAACGAAATAGAAGACGATGACTACGCCTTCTATATCGAGGATCTGCGCCCCATCCAGATGAGCCGCTTCGACTTCGCTCGTTATTGCGAGGGGCGTGAGCAGTTCACTCGGGACGAGTGGTTGGATGTGGTTTTGCGCTCGGTTGGTTTGGAGCCGAGCAAGCTTTCTCCGCGGGTAAAGCTTCACTTCGTTGCTCGTTTGGCTCCGCTCATTGAGCCTAACTACAACTTCATCGAGCTGGGGCCGCGCGGTACTGGTAAGTCCTATTTCTTTAGTGAGTTCTCACCCTACTCGACGCTGATCAGCGGTGGCCAAGCGACCAAGGCGACGCTGTTCTACAACAATCAGCGCCATAAGATCGGCCTGGTTGGATACTGGGATACAGTGGCTTTTGACGAGGTAGGTGGGATCAAGGTCAAGGATCAGGACACCATCCAGATCATGAAAGACTTCATGGCCAACGGGCGTTTCTCTCGTGGTGTTGAAGTAATTGCCGATGCCTCCATGGCGTTCGTGGGTAACCTCGATCTCTCGGTTGAACAGGTGGTCAACTCGGAAGTCCATGATCTGTTCCAGCCGCTGCCCAAGGAGTTCGACCTGGCGGTGCAGGATCGCTTTGCTTGCTACCTGCCTGGCTGGGAGATGCCGAAGAACAGCAGCGAGTTCCTGACCAGTCACTACGGGTTCATCACGGATTACCTGGCCGAAGCCTTCCACTATCAGTTGAAGCAGACCAATCGCTACGAGGAGGTCAGCAAACGCATCAAGCTGGGGAGGGCAGTTGAGGGGCGGGACGAGAAGGGCATCAAAAAGACTGTATGCGCCTTCTTGAAGATTCTTCACCCTAATGGAACTCCGTCTGATCAGGAATTCGCTGAGTATGTGGCCTACGCGGTAGAGGGGCGGCGTCGGGTCAAGGAGCAGATGAATAAGCGCAAGACCGATGACGAGTACGCGCGGATCAACCTGTCCTACATTGATGCATCAGGCAACGATGTAGTGGTGTACTGCCCTGAGTCACGCAACGCACCTGCAACTCAGGAACCGACTCGCAAGAGTATTCACACAGGATCAGGTGGCGAGGCGCCAACGGCACTAGTGCCCTTCGATCAGCCGGTTGTCACGGCTGTGACGGTTGAGCAGCCTGTTGTGGTCGAGACCACCGGCGGCGAGGCAGTGCTGCAAGAACAGCATTACACCATCCACTACGGTGATACGGGCTACAGCTACGAGTCGATTGTACTCCCGTACTTACAGGGCGCGAAGATTGTAGAAATCGAAGACCCTTATATCCGAGCCAATCACCAGATCCATAATTTTGTGCGCTTCTGCGAGGCGGTGATCAAGTCGCCTACGGTCAGGTCAATCAAGCTGACGACCAGCTATGACCAGGATACTGATCTCAAGGATGTTGCCGAGCGTCTAGAGGAGCTTAAACAGAGCCTGCTGGAGATGGACATCGCGTTGGAGATCAAGATCAACGAGAACCTGCATGATCGAGAGATCCGGATCGACAATGGCTGGGTGATCAAGATCGGGCGTGGTCTCGACTTCTTCCAGAAGCCCGATAGCTGGTTCGGTATTGGCGCGAATGACCTGGCTCTGAGGCGTTGCTTGGAGACCAAAGTCGATATCTTCAAAGCGAAAGCGTGATGGCTGCCATCTGTGGTGCCTCCATGGAGGCGCCACATTGTCAGTCAGAGCCAGTGAGGAGGAATTTCGACGCCATAGTTTTTGGCTACGGTCATTAACGTGGAAACAATCTCTGCATGGCGGGCCTGGTAAACGGGCTCCCAGGTAGCACGGAAAGCCAGCAGGGATTGCAGTTCGCCAAGGTTATACATGCCCAGTCGGTGGAAATTGCCCCAGCTAGGGATGCCGAAGAGGTTGTAGATGACCACTGTGGCATCGCGCTCGCTTGCTAAGCGTTTATCTCCGATGAGCTTTTCAGCGGCTTCTTCTGCTTCATCTCGGTCGTCGTAGGTGTTTAGGAGTTTCATTGAGAGGGATGTGAATGTAGTCGTAGGAACCAGGTAGTTTGCCTTAATAGGCGACGACAGGCTTGTGGCTAACTTTCGCTGCTATCTTCTTTGGCCAGGAGGGTTCCATATCACGATACACTTCGCTCGCTCGCATTTTCCCTGTAGCGCCATGGGGCTGAGGCCCGTTGGCTTCGGGGCTGCGACTTATTCGACACACGAATTGTATGCAAGCTTGCTCGCAGGCGTTGGACTAGCAGCTGTAACTGTTGCCGTGCGCCTGGATGGAACCTCCGGTTTGGCTGGTGGGAGTCAGTCTGCGATGCAGGACGGCTGGTTGTGCCAGGATATGAAAAGTGAATGCCGGCCTTCTCCAGCAACTCCTTTGTTCCTGGCTGCTGTGTCCGAATGGCTGTTTCGCGTGTGCTCACAGATACGTGGAGCGCGCGCTGCTTCGTGCCAGGGGCAGCATCGAGCGCTGTCATTTTTGCCTTGAACACGCTCGTTCTGTTCGCGAAAGCGGATTCGCAGTCGAGGGACAGGTAAAACGGGCAGGCCTCCTTGGCGCGCGTGAACGCGACGTAAGCAGAGCGTCTATCTGTTGTTTCGTTCGCTAGATAGAACGCATGCTCGACGGTGAGCCCTTGGGATTTGTGCACGGTCATGGAGTAAGCGTGATCTAGCTGGTCATAGTCGCCAAGACGCCAACAGATTTCGGCGCCGGAGCGATCCAGGCGGGCATGTACGAGTATTTCAACCTGGAATTCACCAGTAATCGATTCGCGACACTCGATCCGAGTGACGGTTGCGCGGTCTCCGTTGAAGACTGGAATGCCATCAAGTTTTGCGTTTTTGCGCAGCATGATCCGGTCGCTCGGGCAGAGGGCAAGCTGCCGGGGATGCCCTTTGTCATTGCTCACCTGGATAACCTTTTCGACGGTTTTGTCCAGCTCACCATTTGCTATGCGTATTTCCCGTACGCGTTGGTTGAGCAGTCTCACGTCGCTGTTGCGATTAGCGAGCAGGAGGATTTCGTTCCAGGCCGTCCCTTCCTGGTGCACCTGAGCGGCATCGGTGAGCAATTTTTCAACAGGGGATGGATGTTCGTGGCTGGCGACGCGAAGCAATCCGCGTCGCTGCATCATTGCAGGTGCGTCTTGTGTATCGGAAAACCAGGCTTGGCTAATGGCTCTATCCTCGGTGCTGCGCTGACGCGCTATCTGCTCAAGTCTTGCTGCGCCCAGCTGCTGGGTGAGCATGTGCAGTGTTGAAGCCGAGCCAACCGCTTCTAGTTGTTTAGAGTCCCCTACTAGTACGATCTTTGCCCCTGCTGCTTCCACATGGCTTAGGAGTTTGTGGAGCGTGCGGGTATCAACCATGCCGGCTTCGTCGAGCACGATAACGTCACGGTCAGTCAGGTGAAATGGCTTCCGGGCGTTATCGTTCTCCCGTCGCATAAGCAGTGCATGAATTGTCTGCGAGTCAATGCCAGAGCTTTTTTGCAGCTCGGCTGCCGCGGCGCCTGATGGTGCCAGGCCGAGTACGCGATGCCCGGCAGAGCTGTAGGCGATTTTGAGCGCAGCGAGTGACGCAGACTTTCCGGTGCCCGCAGCCCCCTGAATGATCGAGATTTGCCTGCCATCTGTGGCGTGCACCATAGCCTGAACCTGCTCATCGCGAAGGGGAAACCCTTTCTCTTGTTCGCATTGCCGCAGTGCCAGCTGGATTTGCAGGTCGGACAGGGCGAAGCACTGATGATGGCGTGACGCTTTGCGTGCAAAGCGCAGCAGATCGACTTCGAGCTGTCTGAAGGTTTCGGTCGTGAATAATGGCTCTTCTCCAGGAGTGGCTGGCAGGCGCACCATCCCCAGCTGCTTTGCGACAGCAGATTCAATTTCGGGGAGTGATCCGATACCGCCACGGAGGATGCTGAGCGTCGCCACAGCACGGTCAAGATCATGCTGTTTGAAGACGCTGCTGTTCTTGAAGACCATGGCCTCAACGGCGAGCAGAGTGGCTGGTGTGCGATCCCCGGGAGCGGGTGATAAGTCTGCAAGGCAGGATTCCCACTCCCCACGCAGTAACTTTCCTTCAACTGCGGCCTTGGCTTGGCGTGTTCTTTTTGCAACAGCTCGCGCTGCATCCGCACCTGAGGCTCCCATGGCTTGAAGAGCTATCTGAATTTCCTTGCGGCGTGTCGAAAAGCGCATGACGGTATTGTGATCAATGCCTGCCACAACCAAGCCACTGCGATCGGGATCGCATTCGAGGTGACAAGCTATCTCAGGAAGATCGCGTTGCAGGATGTCAGCGAGGCTGGCATCGAACAGTGCTCCAATCTCAACCTGCCGCCGATATAGCTCTCGGGCATCCAGCGCTCTCCACTGGCCGTCGATGCCTAGTATCAGATTGGGGATTTCCGCGTGGACGTGAAGGTGCGGCTCTTGATTGCGATTCGTGAAGTGAAGATAAGTCGCTGCAACGACCTTACCTGGATGCGTCTCGCTTCCTTGTGCGCCTGTTCGGTATGCAAAGATGCCGCGATTTTCGAGGTGCTGGATGGCACGGCTTGTGGCCTCCATCATCGCTTGCTCAAATTTCATCTGCTGATTGCGGGGGAGAGTGGCATACAGCAATGAGAGCGATTTTTCGACGTTGAATGATGTGGAAAATCCTGCCAGGGCGTGATTGTCAGTTTGTAGTTGAGTTTTTCTTGTCTTGCTACAGAACGCCTGATCAGTTCGTGGATTTATACCGGACATCAACGCCTGGTAGTCCCCTGGTTTGGGCTCCGATCCTAGATTAAGCCTTTGTGTCCCGCTTCCAACTAGAGTCGCCAGCAGTGTGTCGCTGTTGGCATTGAAATAATAGTCCTCTGAGCCTGAGCGAGAATAAGCTTGCTCAAGGCCAATTTCATTGTAATCGGCTCGTGATGAAATATCCTTCGAGCAAAATTTGTCGATTGTAAAAATACTCATGTCGAATCCCCTGATTCAAGAATCGACATGACTCCTGTTTTTGCGCCCTCGGCTGCCGCGTCAATAACCCTGTTGCTCAATAGAGAAAACGAATGAGCAATTTCATCTCGTATAAGTTGGGATGTGGCGCTGTCTAGCCTAAGCGTTTTGGTGGTTTTCAAAGATAACTTATGGGTGGTAATGGCCACCAGGTCGTCTATCTCAATCGAGTTTAAGATTGTCTCAAGAATACGGCTTTGAGCTACGCCCAAGGACTTAGTGAGAATTTCTATTGCTACCTGGGTTGAGTGGCTGTTGATGCTTTGGCTGTAAATCTTTCTCATCGCGTGCCTCGCTAAATATGCTTACTACGTATTTAGTAAATGCATATGAGCATGCGGTGGTGCAACTGTATGCTTGTGGGCTGGTGATTTGCGCTGATGCAACCTTCGAAGAAGGTGCAGCAGTGTTAGACGTTTTTTATTATTTTTCTTGTCTTCTTTGGTGATTTTACTCTTTGGCGTGCTTTTTCGAGTGCTCTTGGGTTTTGTCTTATATTCTCGTGTATTTTAAGTTGTCAATGTGAATATAGGCGAATTTTGGCTGGTGTAAACTTTATTTTCCTGTGTGCTTGTGGAGATAATTCGTTAGGCATAGGAGGTTTTATGAAGAAGGGTATGGCTAGAATTGCACTTCATGAGTGGCGCGAAGTTATTTTTCAGTCGCTCAGGGAGTATCGGACCCTTTCCGAGTTAAAGGTGGTCTTGGAGGGTTTCGGAGTGTTCGTTTCGCTATCAAGCATTCACAGGTTTCTGCTCAGCGATCTCTCGGATGAGTATAGATGCTATCTGAAAATTACGGGGCGAGGGTTGGTTCGTAATCGGGAGGCAGCTTCGTTAAAAGTTAAGGGGCGTGATGCGTCTGTTGTTGCCAGTGGTGCTGGCTTGCAAAGGGCTATTAATAGCCCTCGTGATTTGTCCGATTTTTTGAAAAGATCAATTTGAGGTGTTTATGAGAGTCGTTATTATTAATCTTGGTGGTAATCAGGGAAAGACAACGTTGGCGCTGCACTTTTTACAGCCTCGCATAGGGGGCTGCAAGATCTTGGCAGTTGAGTCAGTTAATCAGGCGCCTGAGTCTTTGGAGGTGGACGTAGAAAAGGTTCGGGGCGAAGACTTCAAAAAGATATATAGGGAGCTGGTTGTGAGCAATGATTTGATTGTGGATGTTGGGGCTTCAAATGTGGAGGCGTTTCTAGAGGGGCTTTCATCATTCGACTGTGGATATGATGAGGTGGATTTGTTCGTGATTCCGGTAACTCAAGGTGCGAAAGAACAGAAGGAGGCAGTAATGACAGCGCTTGCGTTATCGGGGCTTGGTGTTGATGCAGATCGAATAAGGCTGGTTTTTAATAGGGTTAAAAGAGCTGTTGATGATGAATTTCCAGAGGTTATTGCTCAGGCTCGAAGGCATGGCTGCTTTGCTGCAAATTTAAATTGTATAGTTTTTGAGAATGACATTTATGCGGATTTATCTGAGCTAGGGCTCAGTATTGATGACGCATGCGAATTGGCAGAGCATTCTATGGATAGGTTAAAGGATGAGGTGCGTGCAGCTTCCCGTGATCCGGGGGAGTTCTACACGGCAGATAAGAGACTCAATGTGGCAAAAAAAGCGAGAAGAACCAGAGACCAGCTTGATGCTGCTTTTATTGAGTTGTTGGGAGGCGATAATGCTAGATGAGTTAAGTCGGCGCCCGCTGAGTCGACATGAGGAGCGTATCAGGCACTTGTATGAGCTTGCGGACTCTATCCTCAATAGGTTGGATGTGGTGAGCGAGGCAATCGATAGAATGGATCACTTGGATGTCTTGGTTAATGGCGATGGAGGGTTTCCGGGGTTGGTTGAGGGGGTTGAGTCACTTGCTTTTTACACGAATCGGTTGCAAAGGACGTTAGAAAATGCTCAGTGTGCGGTGGATCCCTCGCAAAAAAAGATCTCTGATAGGGTTGTGGCGAAAATAAATAAATCTGAGAGTACTTTAGACAATTTGGTAGATAGAATCGAAGAGATCGACAAAATGATTGCAAATATTATGTCGGGTGTTAGGTTGGTCTTCTATGCTTTATCCTTGGGCGTGGCTATCACTGTCGTGGTTTTGTTTACATTTGCTTAGTCTAGTTTAATTTAGTTTAATCCAGTGCGGTTGCAATTTTTGGTTGTATGCTTTTGATGTGTTGTTATTGTATTTTGGCTGAATTGGTTGGATTTGATTTTTTCAGAATTTCCTCGATTCGCTCTCCAAGTTTACACCAGGCATGACGTTTCTCGCTTGCATAGTCATGATGTAGGTAATGGCGACGCACCTTGGAGCCTCCTAGAACATGATTTTGGCAGCGATCAATGATGTCCAGGGGAATGCCAAGTTCTTGCATCATTGTTGCCCCAGTTCGGCGTAGGTCGTGTGGCGTCCAATCCCCTCTGGATCCTTTGGCTAGTACGAGAGTGTTGTCATGTCTTCTGCCCGACAGGGGGCGTGCGCGATCTTTAAATCTTTCCTGCCTATCGCCTACGCGTTTTGATATGCTTTTAAGATCTACATGCCCTGAATTGTTTGTTGCTGGAAATAGGAAAAGTGTATTTCCTGTGAGGATGTTTAGCTCTTTGAATTGCTGTATGGCGAAATTGGAAAGAAAAATGTGATGATCTTGACGTTTGCCTCTGTGTCCCTTTGTGTTTATTGCAGGAATTAGCCACGTTCCACTATCCAGGTTGACGTGGCTCCATTCTGCTTTGAGAAGTTCTCCTATGCGGCAGAGTGTGCTAAGGCAGATCCAAATCGCGAGTTGAGCTTTTCGTTCTAAGGGGCGAGTTCCGGAGTACTTCTGGCCGGCTGGGAGTGCGTCATAGTCGAGTTGCGTTTTTTCGAAAATATCTCGGAGCTCGACAATTTCGTCTGCAGAGAGTATCCGCTCTCGTTCTTCTTGGTAATTGTGGTCTAGCAGCTTTTCTACAGAGATGAGTTCGGCAGGATTTCCATCAATCATTAGCCCTCGCCACGGTTTGCGCTTTTCCCCCCATGCTAGCATTTGGCTTATGTCGCTAAATAGGCTAACGACATAGCGATTGACGCCTCGCTCTCGAACAGTTCGGAGTACTCTAAGTAAATCTTTCTCTGTGAGGTTTCGCAGGTGCTGAACGCCAATTGTGGGAAGAACGTCTTTTTGAAAGCGGCGAGTCAGCTCAGCATTTCCGTCCTGGCGTGCAACGCCGTCCATTAGCCATTCGTTGAAAAGGTCTGCTACGGTGAGGCTCTCTGCTTCTTGGCGCTTCGCTTCCGCAATGGTTGCCTCGATAGCGGCTTGTGCCTCGATTCGGGAGGCCTTCTTCTCATCGCACGGGTTGATGCCGATCGCCACAGTTTGGCGGGCGCGATCCCGTTCGGCGCGAATTTCGGCGAGTGATCTTTGCGGCCAGGTGCCGCAAGCGAAATCCTTGTGCTTTCCCTGCCATTTGAAGCGGTAATAGAAGGAAACTGAGACGCCGTGCTTTCGAATCGCGACCTTGCCGGCCAGATTTCCTTCTTCGCGAACAGTCTTCCCATGATCATCAACCTTGAGAGCCTCAAGCTGTTTGACGGTTAGCTTTGTCATTTTCAGGCCTCGTGGTCATTGAGAGGGTTTTTAACCCCCTACCTGATCCCCTACCGGAAGGGTGGCTTTCTTTGAGGGTGGCTGGATGTTGGTGGACTATAGGCTAGAGCCTATCGATTGATTTTTCTAGCGTTTATTCATCGCCTTGGGTTCGCCTGAGTCCAGTAAGCTCCAGTAATTTATTGCATGGGGTGCAAGGGGTAGAGTATTTGAGGCGTTCTGTTTTGGTTTCTGGTTGACGCAAATTGCGCACAAAACCATTGAGCGAACGCGCTGATATCCACGTCTGGAACCGCGTCCGTCCAGGCCACTCGGCTTGACCGCCCTGGCAGGCAGTGCTCTTCGATAAGCTCGGACGTAACCCAGAAGCGAATTCAGGCAGTGTCGCTGCAGAAGTCGGCGACGTGGTCATGCAAACCGCTGAGACCAAGGCCTTGGCCGATGCTGCGAAGGAGGTGAACTTCCAGGCTGGGGAATAGGGCCGCCGTGGCTGCCCACCTAGTTGTCCCATCACGCTGTCAGCCCTGTACCCGCTGACAGCGTGACCCACGTCGCTAGTATGAAATGGCAACCACAGCCCAACAAAACCAGCCGACCCCCACCAGCCCCCACCCAGCAGAAGTCGGCCCCCCAACAGCCCAAACCCCTCACATCCCAGTCTTGACCCTAGTCCAGACCCGCGTACGCACCCGCTCAAGCCTCAAGGGCAATGTCTCCAGCGGATACAGCGTATCCATGACCTCCTTCGTGGGATACAGCGCCGGGTTTTCGCGCAATTGTGCGTCTATCAGTTTGGTGGCGTCCTTGTTGCCGTTGGGGTAGCCGACGTAGTTGGAGTTCTTCGCGGTAATTTCCGGGCGCAGCATGTAGTCGATGAAGGCGTAGCCTTGCTGTGGGTGTGGCGCGTCCTTGAGCAGCACCAGGTTTTCCATCCATACCGGGGCGCCTTCGCGGGGGATGCTGTAGGTGATCTTCATGCCGTTGTGGGCCCGTTCGGCGGTCTGTTTGGCGCTGTATACCGAGCCGCCCCAGCCGACCACGGCGCAGATGTCGCCGTTGGCCAGGTCGGAGGGGAATTTCGATGAGTCGAAGTAGCGGATGTAGGGGCGGATGCTGCGCAGCAGGGCTTCGGCGCGTTCGTAGTCGGCCGGGTTCTTGCTGTTGGGCGGCAGGCCCAGGTAGTGCAGGGTGATGGGGATGATTTCCACCGGCGCGTCGAGCATGGCGACGCCGCATTCGCTGAGCTTGCTGATGTTTTCCTTCTTGAAGATCAGGTCCCACGAGTCCACCGGCGCGTCGGGCCCGAGCCGCTGGGCGACCTTGTCGGCGTTGTAGCCGATGCCGGTGGTGCCCCACATGTAGGGCACCGCGTAGCGGTTGCCCGGGTCGTTCACCTGCAGCTTGTGTAGCACTTCGGCGTCCAGGTGCGGCCAGTTGCCCAGTTGCGAGCGGTCCAGTTCCTGCAGTACGCCGGCCTTGGCGAAGTTGGGGATGAGGTCGTCCGGGATGATGACCACGTCGTAGCCGCTGCGGCCGGCCATCAGTTTGCTTTCCATCACCTCGGCATCGTCGAAGACGTCCTGGACCAGCTTGATGCCGGTGGCGGCCTGCAGTTCCTTGGCCGTGTCCGGCGCGAGGAAGTCGGACCAGTTGTACAGGTGCACGGTCGGCGGCTCGGCGTGGGCGGTGCCCAGCGCGAGCAACGAGGCCAGGCCGAACGGGAAGAGACGCGGGAATTTCATCTGGGGCTCCTGGCTGGCCTGTTCCCCGGAAGGTGGCCAGCGGTCTGTTGTTATTGGCAGGTAGCGAAGGGCGTTTGCAAGGCGTGGGCTCAGGGGATCAGCAGTTCACGGCGGCCGTCGGCGTGCCCGACGCGTTCGCCGGGCAGCCGGAAGCGCTTTTCCGCCTGGTAGTCGTAGAGTTCGCGGGCGGCGGCGACCTGGCTGAAGTCCAGTTCGACGAAGTGCCGGCATTCGCGGTTGCCGGCCTCGAACTGGATGCGGCCGAAGGGGTCGACCACCGCGCTGCAGCCGGCGAAGGTGATGTCGTCCTCGCCTTCGCCCACGCGGTTCACCACGACGGCGAACACCTGGTTCTCCTGGGCGCGGGCGGTGACGGAGGTACGGTGGACGTGGCCATAGGGTTCCATGTTGCCGTCGCTGACCAGGATCAGTTCGGCGCCGAGGTCCGCCAGGGCGCGGGCGCTCTCGGGGAACTCGCTGTCGTAGCAGATCAGCAGGCCGATGCGCACGCCGCGCCACTCAAGGGTGGCGTAGCGGTCGCCGGGCAGCACCAGGCCCGGCTCGGAGACCCACAGGTGGGTCTTGCGGTAGCTCAGCGCCAGGCCTTCGGGGGCCACGAATACGCTGGTGTTGTAGAAGCGGCCGCCGTCGTTCTCGATCAGGCCGACGACCACCGCCACGCCGCGCTCGCGGGCGGCACGCTGCACGGCCTGCAGGCTCGGGCCATCCAGCGGTTCGGCATTGGCGGCGATGTTCTGCGCGTTGAGGAAGCCGGTGATCTGCGCCTCGGGGAAGACGACGATGTCGGTGTCCGGCGAGCAGCCGGCGATGGCCTGCAGGATGCGGTGGAGGTTGTGGGAGGTGTCGCCGTCGCGGGCGGCTTGTTGCACGAGCTCGAGTTTCATTGTTCGGACCTTGTCGATGAGCTGGGGCCGCACCGGGAAAGTCGGTGACTTTTCGGCGGGGCCAGTGCAAGTATGCGAAGCGCAAGCGAATTTCCTATTCCGCCGTTTAGTTAACCCTGGGGGTACTGCATGGCTCTGACGCTCCTGGACGTGGCCTGGCACCGGGCCTTCGGGCAACTGGCCGAGCGCCTCGACCGGCCCGATTTCTGGCGCGCCCTGGCCGACGTACTGGGCGACCACATGGCGCTGGGCAGCTGGGTGGCGCTGATGTTCAGCGACGACCGCCCGCGCATATTCGCCGAGAGCCCCTACCAGGGCGGCGGCCCCGACCCGCTGTTCCACGATTACGTGGAGGGCCTGTACCTGCTCGACCCCTTCTACATCGCCAACCGCGAGCGGCCGGCAAGCGGCCTGTTCCGTCTCGCCGAGGTGGCCCCGGAGTGCTTCCGCGAGACCGAGTACTACCGGCTGTACTTCACGCACAACGTGGTGGAGGACGAGGTGCAGTACAACGTCTGCCTGGATGGGGAGCGCAGCCTGTGCCTGTCCCTGGGCAGCCGCTCGCGCTTCGAGCCGCAGCAGATCGCACTGCTCGAACTGATCCGCCCCTGGGTGTGCGCGCTGATGCGCCAGCGCCTGTTCTTCGAGGGCGGCGTCAACGAGCCGTCCCCCCGGCCCGGCGTGCGCTGGCAGGGCAACCTCGAGCAGATCATGGCGCGCCTGGGCACGCCCCTGACCGGCCGGGAGCTGGACGTCATCCGCCTGGTGCTCAGTGGCTGCTCCAACAAGGAGGTGGCGGCCAAGCTCGACATCTCCGCCGAGACGGTGAAGGTCCACCGCCGGCACGTCTACGCCAAGCTCAAGGTCAAGTCGCAGCCGGAACTCTTCAAGGTCTTCCAGAACGCCCAGGCCGGCAACTGACGCCGCTCAGGGGAACAACGCCCGTTCGATGAAACGGGTGGTATCCCGCAGGCTCGCGCCGATGCGCTCGAGGCCATCCTGCTCGTGCTGGGCGCTGATGCCGATGGCGGAGATCACGAAGCGCGGCTGCCCCTCGCGGTCGACGATGGCGCTGGAGACGGTGCTGACGCCGCGGTAGAGCTGGTCCTGGTCGATGCCCCAGCCCCTTTCCGCGGCCTGCGCCACTTCCGCGCGGAACTGTTCGAAGCCGGGCGGGCTTTCCCAGCGGATTTTCGTCAGCCGGCGGCGCAGTTCGGCATCGGGCAGGTTGCGCGCGGCGGCGATGCAGCGCCCCGCGGCGCCGGCCAGTTCCGGGAGGCGCGCGCCCAGGGCTACGTTGATGTGCGCGGTGGGCGGGATCGAGTGGGCGATGACGCGGATGTGGGCATCGCCGGTCAGTTGCCAGAGGGTGATGAGGATGTTGTGGTTCAGGCTCAGCCCGTCCAGCTCCGGCTGGATCAGGTCGGCGTAGCTGCGGCCGATGAAGCCCACGGCCAGCTCCGACAGGCCCAGGCCCAGTTGGTAGGTCTTGTCCTGGCCGTTGAAGCAGACCAGTTGCTCGTGGCTCAGCGTGCGCAGGATGTTGAACGAGGTGCTGGGGCTGATGCCGGTGGCGCGGGCGATGCTGGTCACGCCTTCGGGCGCCTCGGCGGCGGCCAGGTGGCGGAGGATGTGGATGGCGTTGACCACCGCGCCGACGTCCTTGGCGCCGGCGCGGCGGGGGTGGCTTTCGCCTGTGGGCTTTTCGCGGGTCATGCTGGGCACCGGGGCAGGGGAGTGGTTCGGGCCGGGCCGGCCACGGGGAGCGACCGTGGTTGGCTGGCGTCACATGTTGGGCGGAATTACATGTATGTCTGATTTACATGTTTGTCTGCCTTACATGTTGGGATAGTTCGGCCCGCCGGTGCCTTCCGGGGCGATCCAGGTGATGTTCTGCGCCGGATCCTTGATGTCGCAGGTCTTGCAGTGCACGCAGTTCTGCGCGTTGATCTGGAAGCGCTTGCTGCCGTCGTTGTTGCTCACCACTTCGTACACGCCGGCCGGGCAGTAGCGCTGCGCGGGCTCGTCGTAGAGCGGCAGGTTCTTGGCGATCGGCACGCTCGGGTCGGTCAGCTTGAGGTGGATCGGCTGGTCTTCCTCGTGGTTGGTGTTGGAGAGGAACACCGAGGAGAGCTTGTCGAAGCTCAGCT